>Ga0126342_10008176_pt1 | contig 18718 bp, 12 predicted proteins | sample Cyp1metagenome_FD_92528 | JGI IMG/M metagenome (GOLD analysis project Ga0126342, IMG submission 92528) | Coral microbial communities from Lord Howe Island, Old Settlement Bay, Australia - Cyphastrea 1 metagenome | ecosystem: Host-associated > Invertebrates > Cnidaria > Coral ...
CCAAAACGTTTACTCGCAACCGAGCCGCAGTTGTCAAGCCACGCTCTTTCATCAGCGAAGATGCTGAGCCAACCTTGAAGAATTGAAATGCCACACAAGTTTCCACGAGTGTTTTGTGGCAGCTTGGGGATGCGTTTCTCACGAAATATTGGTCATGTTCTACCCAAGGCAGCCGTAGCAGCCCACATGGCAGTGCATTGCCGCGGCGCCAGACAGGTCCAGCTGCTTGAGAAGTCGGCCACCATCATAGAAATTTCGGAAAACCAAGGGGAGGAGGCTGAGTTGGATATGATGAAAGCGGTGGCCGATGCAACAGCATCCAGAAAAATCGATGTGTTTCTTGTGCATTGAACATTATTGCAGGAAATTGCAAGAGCTATGCGTTTATGAAGTGTTCACTTGGACATTAGGGTTCGCATTGCTTCCTTGGCTTACATGCTGAGGCTGAGGGGTCGCAGACTCACTGAGATGTTGACTGAGCAGATCATGCTGCAGGAAACGCAAGATCGTTGGCTCATCGGTTCCCGGCCACTTCTGTCGAAGTATGCGCTTTGTCAGGCGGGGCCACTGACAGGTCAGAGGGTGTGAGAGAGGCAACTTTTTCTTCAGTTTGGCGGGAATGACAGAGGTAGGCTCCATGGATGTCCTCCTCATTGGGTCCTTTTTGATAAGATATTGAAGACCAATAGATGGCCAAAAGATTCAGTCCACTGGAGGACGGTGATTCATGTCATGCCCCGCCATTGGCTGAAGGATGTGTGGATGGACGTGGCCATGAAGCTGTTCGCCGTGGCCTTGGTCTCGTGTGTCTCGATGGCTGATGCCTGGAAGTGGGCTATCGCCTTCAGTTTGGGCATGGCTGTGCTGGTTGCGACGTGCCAGCCATACATGGAGCCGCAGGCGGGGTAACTTTCAAAAGGGCTGAAAAGGTGGCACACTGAAAGACGTTGGTGATAAAGCTGATTGCTCCAGGCTAGGCAGTGACATTTCTTTGTGCTGGTAATTGGTAAGTAGCTTTGTCCTGCATCATGTCCTGCATCAATGGTGTTTGGCTCTGTTCCAACGTGTCAGTATGTTTGATGAAAATTCCCCAGCCAGCCAGAGGTCACTCAACTTCAGAGTTTGAGCTGCTTTTGCTTGGCATTGGCATCCGCGGCTTTTGTCTACGACTGGGGTTGGTTAGCCAGATTGACTTTGGTGACACCGATGCTGTTGATGCTTTGGCAGGCGCAGCGCTTGGGGCTGTCACCGCCAAAAAAAAAGCATGAAAACTTATGCTGTACCCTGTGATATTTTCCCCTTTTTGCAATGGTATCATCAAAGCGGCGTCCAGTGGGAGAGGATTGCCTTTCTTTGTTTTGATTCAATTTCTCTCGGACGATTTGGGTGCCCCAGCACGCAGCGAATTCATTCAGTGCAAATAGCTTGTGGCTGCGGCTAGGTAGATTGTTGGATGGCCCCTTGGGCATCACCAACTGCCCCGTCTATATTGTTCAGCCCTTTCAGCCCGTACATATCCTTCTAGAGGGTAATAATAGACTTATCCTGCAACGCTGTACGGGTGGGTGGATGTTTCATGCTGTGCAGGTACGCTGTCCCGACTGCACGGAGGCCTTGGCCGAAAGGTTGTTCCAGGACAGGCGTTGGACGGGACAGGAGCGGCCCAAGGAACATCAAGGCAGATCTGAAGATGTTTATGGATGTTGTTTATGGCATTTTTTGGAAAGCTATAACGTAACATCAATCAATTAAGTTTTATCATGCTGTAGCAGGTGTTAAGTCAAATTACGTTTTGCCAAAGTGTTGGATGTTGATTAGTTTGGGGGAAAATCCCCCTCAAACCAACTGGTGGGGAATGAATAGTGTGAATTCGAGAAACAATGGCCTTTAATTTTCCTTGCGAAGCCTAATCATGAATCTATAAGTAAAGATGTCGATTCAATTGAATCTGCTATAACTTCATCTTGCCTTTACGTAACCCAATCTTTAAGAAAAGTGGTGGCTTTAATTCATTTGAGTTTATCTTCAAATCGTCGTACTTTAGTGTAGAAACAGGAGAAATACGGGCTTAGTTTCTTTTGTTCACTTCATTAGTGACTGATTAGCGAATTAAATTCTAAGTTTGTTGTTCTCTCCTTCGTTCTTCCTTCCTTTGGTTCCTTTCTCTTTCCTGCTTCCCTTCCTTTAGTTTTTCTTTTCGTGTGTGTGTGTGTCATTGTTTCCTCCTTTCCTTCTTTTTCATTCTTTCCTTTTCCTTCTTTGGAAATCTTGGCGTTCCCAGCGTCCGTTGGGATTCGTGCTGAATAAGGCGCTGCAGCTGTTTTGAAGCAATTCTGACATGCAGTGCGCCCACCCCAAAAAACAAGAATCTTCACCAAGATCCTTTTGCCACGACTCACAACGTCTTACAACCATGGCAGCACGCGCTGTCGAGGAAGTGAGTGGTTCATGTAATTGTTTGGGTGCTGGTTTTGATCTTGGCTGATGTAATGATATTGTTTTTTTGGGGGAACCTGGCCATTCCAAGGATTTGTTTGGGAATGGCGCTACGATACGACAACTGTAGTATACAGTATACTCAATCTTAGATCTGGTGGATCCACCACATGTGCTCCAGGGAGATCCTTGCAACTGGTCGGAACCATATCTGCATGGCTCATGGGCTAACCCCTTGAAAAAAGACTGGGTGCTGCTTTCTTTTTGAAATCTTGGTTTAAGCAGCTCAAGCACTGAAATTCACAACAAGTGTAGTAGAGCAGTGCTCATATTGGACTCATATTTGATGGTCAAGCACATGAACACATTGGTTCGGGAATTTCTTGGGAAAAACTTGCAACAGCTGACCACCTCTCAATCATCAAGATCCAACATTCCCCTCGAACCAGAACATGGAACATGCCCAGTTACATCCAGCACGGCTACTCCGCAGCGCGTCAGGAGCTGCAGTCAGAGCTGCCAAAGCTGCAGCGAGGAGAACATTGCGAGCTGCTGGTGCAGCAAATTCGTTTCTGAGCGAAGGCTTGCCGACACGAAAGAGATGACACCGCGACGAACCTGCTTGGGCTCAAAAATGGGATGATTAGGATCGAAAGACCATTCCATACCAGTCCGGATTTGATTTGTATCCACACCCACCGAGAATGATCATTGCAGATGTTTGATAGCAACAATTCGCCTGCAGGTCACGGCCATGTAGAATGCATTTGCCAAGTAGTTCGATTGGACTGTCCAAACCTGGCTTGGTTTCAAGAAGACCAACTGCAAAATGGAGCGCTGCACCCAAGCTGCTGACATGACCCGTTGTCTAGATTGATCCAGTTCGTTTTCTGTGTGTCATTGTTTTGCGTAACCCAATCTCTTTGAGACTCTGCGTGCTTGTTTACCTTCAAATTGACGGCGAAACAGTAGAAGGTTTCAAGGTCTGAGCCATACCCCAATGGGTACATTCCTGATTTTGTGGCTAAACAGATCACCTTGGCCAATCGCCAACATTTTTGTCAAGCGCTGTTTGGTTGGACCCATCATTGGAATCACAATATATCACCATGAGCCAGCTATATCCAGATACCAAGTACGCAATGATCGTGGAATTGGATGGCATGGTCTGTTACAACCAACCGGCATTGATGAAACCAAGAATCGAAAAACTTGCCTGACCACAGCATCCAGAACTGTGGGCCGAAGCAAGCAGGCCTAGCTAGCAACTACAACACAATACTTTTATATACTTTTGGAAACCGGGCGACGCCACAGGAATCACTCTGTGTGTGTGTAGTTGCAAAAATGGCAACTTGGAGATTTCATGTCAAGCTTTAGGACCACCTCTATGACATCAAAGTATAGATGATAAACAAGCGCGGCAGCATGATATACTTCGCTAATCAAACATGGCAAGGCAACCTGCCCCATGTTCGATGATTTTCCACTTGAAAAACCTCCCAGCTTACCGCAGCTTACCACTCTTTGAGCACCTTCTCGGACTGTAGGGCCGTGCTTCCGCAGAAGCGGAAAAAAAGGGGCGGCGGAAGCTGAGTACCTTCTGAACATCATGGCCTGGCAAAATAAAAAATGACAGTAACTTTCAATTTTCTATTACCACTGCATTATTTATTATGGATTATCCGTGGCAAGAGTCCTATGATTATCTCAAGTCGACTTCTTCAATAAAAAATCCATCTAAAGACATGTAACATCCAGCGCTGGTTTCGGCATGTTTTTTTTTCGGGAAAGTTAGATGACAAAAACAAACAATGGTCTGGACCCCTGCACAGTAGTAAAATCTCATTCCAAACGCAAACCCTGTCCAGTCTATAGCAGGACCCCGAAAAAAAGGGAAATACATCCGACTAAAATTACCAGAAAGAGTCTATACAGTAGTTAGTGGTAAAATGTGGTTAAAAAGTGCGTTATTCTCTGGTAATTCCACGTAGCCATGAGAATTATCATTTTTGAGATTCTTGGGATCGGTAAATTATCATAAATCATCGAACTAAATGGGCTATGGTTTCCATATTAGCTATGTTAACATATGTGAAATAACCAGCGGGCAGTTATGTTCATCAACTTAGCTATCATTCAGCTATTAGAAATCCTATTCCCCATATGATTGTTTGTAAAGCCGTGCAGTCGGCATTAAATCTCATGAAATCACAATTTTAAATGTTTGTTGGTGAAGTCACCCCCGTTTTCCCAGTGGGGTTTCTGGTGCAGGCCGCGCTCGTACCGGGAGCTGCCTATCAGGCACACTTTGTTTTTTTTTCGGCTCGTGGGGCCATGGATTAGACAAGAGGTGGGAAAAATAGTCAAAAACGTATCCATGCCTGGGATATTGAAGGTTGATACTTTGAACAACTGGTCCATTTGACAACGTGATTTTTCAAAATTAGATATCACGTCATTTTACAGCAATGTTCACAATCATCCAAGGCTCGGAGGTCAACAAATCCTGCAGGCTGCTCCCAACACTCCATCAGAAGGGTGGCAACATGGGTCAAGGGAATCGTGAGCCATTCACCTCCATTGTGGCTATGTTTTGCCTACACATGCAGTAATGGGTTGGAGCATTGGAGCATGGTTGTGTATCCCATGGAAAAAACCATTGCACCAGACATTATCCCCATACCACCATGTTTGTTGATGAAGTCTCATGAAACCATCAGATTTACCATGTACCCATCATTTACAAGTGCCCTAAGTAGGTTATCCCCATTTTAAGTGGGATATGGTTGTTTTTGAAGTTTCCCCGTCATCTCAGGATGGCGGACTTTGGAGTGTTGCATCGCAACGAGCTGAGCGGGACCTTGAGTGGCCTCACTCGCGTGTGCGGAGCCGAGTTGGATGTCATGACTGGGGCATATTGGACCCATTGGATCCCGCCAAAACAGGAAGACTTGGATGGCCCATCGGCCATGGTCGTTCTGTGGATATCTCCATGATCTAAGACGATCTAAGTAGGTCTACTGTTTGATGTCCTAATGTGCAGCATGTAAAGCTGGCAAATGACATAGGTCAGCAATATTCAGCAATTGCATGTGCATGCGTATGTGTATATCATATATGTACTCGTATCAAGTTCATGGATGGACGGACGGATGGATGGATGGACGGATGGATGGACAGACGGATGGATGGATGGACGGATGGATGGACAGACGGATGGATGGGTAGGTATGTAGGTACATAGATTATAGAGATAGATCAAAATAATGATAGATTAGATTAAATTAGACGGGGTTGGGTTAGATTATTTAGGTGGCATTGGATTTGATTAGAAAGATAGATAGATAGAATCAAATAGATGGATACATAGATAGATAGATAGAAAGATAGATAGATAGATAGAATCAAATAGATAGATAGAACCAAATAGATAAATAGAATCAAATAGATAGATAGGATCAAATAGATAGATAGAATCAAATAGATAGATAGGATCAAATAGTTTGATAGAATCAAATAGATAGAATCAAATAGAAAGAATCAAATAGATACATAGAATCAGCTAGATAGATCGAAACAAATAGATAGATATAATCAAATAGATAGAATCAAACAGATAGATAGGATCAAATAGATAGATAGAATCAAATAGATAGATAGGATCAAATAGATTGATAGAATCAAATAGATAGAATCAAATAGATAGAATCAAATAGATACATAGAATCAAATAGACACATAGAATCAGCTAGATAGATCGAACCAAATAGATAGATATAATCAAATAGATAGATAGAATCAAACAGATAGATAGGATCAAATAGATAGATCGAACCAACTAGATAGATCGGATCAAATAGATAGATATAATCAAATAGATAGATAGAATCAAATATATAGGTAGAAGTAGATAGATAGATAGATAGATAGATAGATAGATAGATAGAATCCAATAGATAGATAGAATCAAATAGATAGATAGAATCAAATAGATAGATAGAAGCAATTAGATAGATAGAATCAAATAGATAGATAGAATCAAATAGATAGATCGAACCAACTAGATAGATCGAATCAAATAGATAGAATCAAATAGATCGGTGGGTAGTTAGATAGATAGATGTTATGCGCATATATACCTACATATGTAACACACACACATATATATATATGCCAGGATCAGGCACGTTTCGACCCCATATGTGTCCTCTCCAGGCGACGCTTCCAACAAGACGACGCCCACATCTTCTGCAGGGAGGATCAGATCAAGAGCGAGGTCACTGATCCAAGACTGGGCCTGATATCATGGGAATATGTTGGCCCTTAGCAGATATAAGTGGCTTGTAAGTCCACTCAAGTCATATACTGGTTAGTGGTTTGGAACATTTCATTTTTTCATATATTGGGAATAGTAATCCCAACTGACTAATATTTTCACAGGGGTTGAAACCACCAACCAGTACAATTGTAACCAACCAATTGCAGGAGTGACAATCACATGGCCATCATTGTTAAGTTAAGGTTATATCTATGGGGACATGTTATGTGTATCGTGCGGATAGCACCAAAATATCGTAACAATATTATTGACGGAGATATGATAGCGTGGAGACTCTTAGTGGGGAAAAACGTGGTTGATGGGGGGAGATTCTGTCAGAATTTCATCCCAGATATGGCTTATTTAAGCCCAATGCCAGGACATGGCCTGGCTGTAGGATGCAGAATCTAATTTGAACAGCTTGGAACCTGCAAATCGGGTGCCAACAATGTTTTTTCTACAGTCTAAACTGGTTGAATTTCAGGGGGGTGTCCATTGAAGCATGGTAACTAGGGTTTCTTGGGTTGGCTGGAAAGTCCACCATTTAGTTAGATTACTGTAATTTCCCACTCAAACGTCCATATAGTGCAGGGATTTCCCATCTAGCCATGCTTGATGACCGAAGGGTCGCACTTGTAGAAGAGCAACCCACACATGTTTATTTGATTGGCGGAGTTGCTCTTTGCCCGGCCTCTCCAACTTGTGGTGGTAGGAATCCCATGCATAGTCATGCATAGTCGATCCCAGGATGGGGTTGGAAATTCTGCATGCATGTTTGGGAAGATCCTCATCTTTGGTGAATAATGAAGAAGACTGAGATACATTAACATGAGCCAAGACAAATGCTAAGTTTGGGGTTGAACAATGTTGAACATGGACCAGTATTGAGATCCAAAGAATGTTTTGATGATTTGACCTATGCAGAAGCATGTTGTTCGGATATATTTGGCCAAATATTGTCACATATTGTCACATTTCACCACCGAATTGCCGTGTTTCCAACATTAGGTTCAAATCTGGTAGGCGAAGGACTTTGTGAAACCATTGAACATGCGAGGAAAACATGGTCATCCTGTGGGATACCCTCCTGGTCACTGCACCTCGCTTTATTCCTAGATTGCAGAACTCATCATAACTCTTAGGGATTCCTGGGGCCGGAGGTCACTGCTGCCCTATCCTTTGTCTTCAACATCTACGAACTCTTTGGCTTTGAGTTTTCCTTGGCGTCCGGATGCCCACTTTCGGGGGCGCCCAGGCCAGCAAGGCTTTTGCCGGAAAAAACACCAAGGGTTGAAACAATAAAAAACATACCCAACTTCAATCAAACGTGGCAAGATGAGAACTTCTATATAAATGGAGGTTTTATTGGGAAAACCGCCTATAAACGATGGATGTTCCATGTTTGATTACCAGAGGGTAACCAACAAGGATGGTGTTTAGATTATTTGGCTGTGGGTTCACTTTTTGTGTTTATGGTCCCTCATTCCCTTGATGACGATGATCAAACACGACTGATGTTCTATCTTTTTGGGGTGGCTGCAGTCTGGGCTGATCATGGCGGCTCCGAGGGTGTAAGCAGTTGTTGATTTTTAGGCGTAAGCAAAGTTGCATAGGTTGAGTTGCAGAGGTTGATTTTTTCTACAAACAATCTATGGCATAGTCATTCTCACCAGGTTTCCCCATAGAGCCAGATGTTCAATGATTACTATATATGTCTCTGGAATTTCTGAATATGTTATAAAATGTTATACAATTTTTTTTATATGCCATATACCGTTGCATGAATTCTTCATGGTCATTAATGGTTTCTATTCAGGATCATCTCTATATATCTCAATGGGGTCCATGTTAGACCTGCCCCACTTGGAGGATCCATGAATCGCGACTGGTTTGACCTGCCAGAGTTCGTAAGTCCCCAAGTCGAAATAGCCCTAGAAAAAACAGATCAGGGTTACAGTATCAGTATAAGTATAGCTAGGGTTACTAGACACAGATAGAAAGTGAGCTGATCCTCTACTAGGTGGTGCCCCATAGTTCGCTAAGTTGGTTTTTGTACAGGCTAGCGGTCTCTCGGTTTAATTTTAGCTGTCTCTTGGATCAAAAAGGTTTATCGTGGTTAGGTCATTATCACTTAGTTAATCGAATAGTAGACCCACTTATGTCCATTGAGATATGGAAAATCCCGGTGTTGCAACCATTTCTATATATATATATATGCCCTTCCGGTAGTCTAACGTAGCTGTTGAAGACCACCATTTTCAAGAGGTAAAGGTAAATCCGTAGATTCTCCATAGTTTCCATGGTTGACCCAGTGCTTAACGGGGACGCCACTGCCCAGGTTAAGCACACGGCCGAAGAAGGCTATGGGCAGCGTGGAGTGTGGTAACCCAGTGGTCAATGGAGGAAGCGGTTCCGAGCAACCGCATTTCACGCCATGCTTGTTGCATAGATATACTAAGGACGGACCATAAATGAGTAAACCCTGGATTGACAAATCATGGTCTATGAATTAGGGGGATGCCTTCCAAGTAGTAATAATTTGATACTTAGATGGTACCCGCAAATCAAACAGCCGTTTGGGGTTTACAAATCATCCCCAAATGGCAGCTTTACTGAAACCCAAAGGATGAAATAAAAAGATGGGCTGGCGAGCCTAGCTGCGAGATGTGGGGAATGCACGGAGAACTCCAAGTCAGACCACAAGACCAATTCTAGCTAACTTGGTGAACTTAATTTGACTGGTTGATGTTTTGCTTTTGTTCACTTCTGATGATGAATCCAATCGAAATTCATATGTTTCAGGTTGCAACCACCCGCCAATTGAGATATCATCGATTCCTCTTGGTGCTTAAGTCTGGGATGAGGATATCCACATGCTAGGCATCTTGCTCAGATTTATTCGGAGATGTCTGAACCAGTTGACAGACGCCCTATTTGTTGCTCAAGTCACAAAATAGGGAGACATGCCATGAGGATCATGAGGTGGTATGCACTCTATCACTCTGACCTGCCATGCGGTCAACACCGCAAAAGAAACTAGATCGTTGACAGGGCCCAGATTTGATGGTAAATGTCCAAGACTTTGGTATAGATTTGGCAAGAGCTGATTGAAACGTTTAGCTTGAGCTTTCGCATGCTTCGCCCAGAAGCGGGCGACTCCGAGCCTGCTTAACCAGCTTCGAAAAGTGATCAAAAGTGTAGCTCAGAATCCTCAGATGGTCAATTTGTTCATATGATACAGACTAACCATTTCCCCCCCCAAAAAAAAAGCACTAACGCCATGGCGGAGCCTGCGGTGGTCTTCCCGTGCCGGACCTGGCCCTTGAAGACCCTCACGGAGGAGCAGCTGCTCGGTGTCGAGGGCCCGGGCGGTGTCATCAAAGGTGGCTGGAAGACCCCCGAACTCAGCATTTGAATGGAAAAATACGGAGAAAATCGTTTATAAATGGATCATAATATGGAAAAATCTGGAAAATAATCTATAGTTAAATGGACGATAATATGGAAAAATATTGGAAAATCATCTCTAAATTGGGTGACTATATAATGGGTGACTGTGCACAAAGCTCTAGAAATGATTGCAGATGGACGTTTTAATAGGAACATCAACTGTAAATGGGAGGTCTTACAGCAAGCCATGTTTGATGACACCAGAAGGTAAGTTGATTTTGATCATAGAACTCTATGGGGTTTCTGGGAGGTATCTATGACATGGTGATCATCATGGCATCAAGGCAACAAGATGAATGAGACTCGACATGGTTAAACCGTGAAGCCACAAGCAATCCCAATGTAAACCATATTTCATCACATTAAAAATTACATTCATATAAACCATATGCAATATTATACCATGTTTTGACCATACTGCATATTTTTTTGATATAATGAGAAACTTATGGCATTTATGTATTTATCACTGGTTGGTGGTTTGGAACATGAATTTTATGTTCCCCAATAGTTGGGATGATGATCCAATTTGACGAACTCATATTTTTCAGAGGGGTAGGTCAACCACCAACCAGATATAAGTCCCCCACGAATCCTTTGCGGTCAGGGCCAGCTGAGGTACAGTGCTTGGGAGCAGAATGGCTACCTGGTGGTGCCTGAGACTTGGCGGAGACAGCGCCTGGAGCCTGGGGAAATGAACGATGTTTACATATTATTACTGTTTAATGATGAATGATGGAACGGAGAAAAAACAAGTATACTATAATACACGACAAGATATGGAACGGGCTCACAATTGGGTGAAATGGGTGTGGAGAGCATTTTCAGTAAATGCTGTAGCTTTGGCGGCAAGTGTGGGAATGAAAACATGGCCTAAGAGCCACAAAAAATCATGTCATGTCACCAAGAACCCCGACACGGGAAGGTGTGATATCCCAATAAAAGGGTTAGCATACAACTCCGAAAGATATCCATACTACTGAGAACTCGACTGGCAAACAAAACTCAGATAAACCCAGTCTTTACACAAAAGTTGAGACCATTTTTTGATGTCTGTGTTGGTTTGTATTTTTATATATATATATATATTATGCACCGTAAACAGTGACACAAAATGAAAACAAACAATAGCAACCTCACGTTGCGACATAGCTTGAATGACAGTGAATGTAAGGGGAACTTAACTATCCAAAAATGGCCGAACAATTCAGGTTACTAAATTGCTATAAGCTTCCTGGAACATATTTGGATATTGATATTTATTGTACATTGATGTACATTGTAAAAAATAAAGTCATGGGGTTTCCCAGGATTTTTGGCAATTGAATTCCCAGAAGAATCTAAAGTAATGCTATTTTTGGTTTTCCATTGGATATTTACCAGTTTTGTTTGATATGTCTTATGTCCCAATTGCTTCATATAGTTAAACCATGTTAAACCCCCGTGTAGCCCACAAATGAGACATATTCTCTGGACTATTTCAAGCCACAACTGGGGCGCTTCCACTGATCTTTTCAAGGACGTAATTTCCCCGACGCTCTGCCGACGCACGGCGGACGCTATCTATGCCTTTGTGGGAGCCACACGTGATGAGCGAGAAAGCTGGCCAATCAGCTGCAGCTACAATTTTGGTGCCCCATACCCTCTGGCGGTTTATCATAGCTATTGAAAATGGCCCATTTAGTTCGTTGATTTACCCACTAAAGATGGCGATTTTCCAGTTCACTATGTTAGTTTACCAGAGGGTAGTTAGCCCAGTTATGAGGCTAATATTAAGAAACGGCGTGGGATATAATGGAATGATAATCTATAAATGTCAAGCACTATGGGATTCTGTAATATGGAAGAATTATCTATGTGGTGACCCAGCACGTTAGCTGAGTTGGTGGGAATAATGACTGTTGGATCTATGGCAGGTGTATCCATAGTTAATGGCGGTGATAAGCAATAAACATAACTGGGGGGCATCACTTTGTACAAAAATATGGGTCAATATTGGTGAGTGGTGGTGAAATTTCCTACAAGTCTCCATGTGCCAAATTGTGGGAAGCAGGATTTTATCCAGAAACTCATTCTTTGATCATTGAAAGAGGCTCCTGAGAAAACTTGTCGGGAGCCCCGTTTTTGTCACTGCGACCCTGGGACAATGTGCCGCTGGCAGAACATGACTTAGGTACCGCAACACGCTGGACATTTACACCGACACCCTGCCAGATGGAAAGAAGCCGCATCACGGGCCATGTGGATTCTCGGCGGATCAAGCGAGCTGCGGCAAACCAGTAGCCTCCAGTAGACGTTTGCGAACTGGAAAATCACCCTGGAACTTTAAGAGATAAATAAATTTCTGGTTGGTGGTTTGGAACATGAATTTTATTTTTCCATATATTGGGAATAATCATCCCAACTGACTTTCATATTTTTCAGAGGGGTAGGTCAACCACCAACCAGATTTTGCGGGCTATGGGCCATGTTCCAGAGTGATAGATATTGAAATGCCAGATGGCAGGTGCGACCTGACCCTCCAAGTTATTTGAGGTATGTTGATCTCGTTTGTCTGATCAGCCAATGATTACCCGGCGATTCAGCTTGGTTTGGAAGTGTGGGAATACTAGTACCTTTCATGCACTTTCTGAAAGGTGTATAGCCTGCGATTCCAAGCAAGCAACCCAAACCACTAGACAATCATGGTTTGAGATGTTTGTTTTCCATATATCTTCGAGGTTTTTCTAACTAGTGAAGGGGTATCAAACAGCAGGATGCGGACCTCAGCTGCCATTAGGCATGGTGCAGATGTCACACCACGAGACCCTCTGGGCGATCCGACAGGAGAAAGACCTCAGATGGATGGAATGCCTTGGAAAGCTGTTCTTTTTTGAGGGAAATATATGGGAATATCATCTTTATCATCCTGGAAAACATCTGGAAAGCTGGAACATTTTTAGGCAAATAAGATTCTTATAGACAACATGTTTCCAATTTTTTTGGGGTTGCTATAGATGGATCCAGACGCCACAAGAATAGATGTGAGAGAGGGAGAGGGGCAGAGAGCCACTGCACGCACAAGACTGCTTCAGCTGTTTGAATTCCCATTTATCAATATTTATCATGCATTTCCTTTGGAAACACGTTTCCATCTTTTGTTGGGGTTTCTCATGGTTTCTATATCACTTCTATGATGGGGGGTATGACTTGTAAGTTGGTTCTACCCTGGTGCTCTTTAGTTCTACCATCGAACCAATGGAGCGGCAGGAGCCTCGCGTGCACGGAGTCTTCGCCGACCTTTACGGCACGGAGGCCTTGTACGTGACCACGGACCGCTGCTTGGCCGGGAAATCCTCGAAGTAAATGATGGATTGTCCAGCTATAGCCACATTTGGGTTTGTCTGGAAATAGCGTACCCCTACACCCAATGGTTAATGATCATTATCCCTACTAAATGGTTATAATTGGGGGTATACCCCATTTTCAGACATACCCATTTTATTGCAGGAGGGTATATAGATATGATATGATGATAAATGTGTGACAAACAGAAATGTAGAGAAAGACTGGCATGATGTATATTTAGATAAATGTGTGACAGCGGGAGCAGAGAGAATGAGAACTATACATTTTATTAGATTATATAGATGAAATGAGACTATCTTATGTTGATTTTAAGCAAGTATGTGCAGCCGTGAGGATTCTATCTGCCTCGCCTCCCCCACAAAAGAAAATGACCTGATACCAGATGATGCTTATCCTTTTGATACCATGCACTTTTCAAAAGCCCAGAGCTATCCAGAAGTTAGGGTTACGACAAGAATCACCCAGGTCCCAATTCACTACACTTATAGGGATGAATTCGCCTCACTGAAGCAACAGCTTTGATTTGTTTATACATCTCTGTTACATCTGACGATGGGTCAAACTTGGCAAGCCGAAAGCTGGGCCAGTCTATTGGTGGACCCCTAATTCCTACATGTTGACAATGAATGTAGGTTCTGTGAAATTCCAGGTTTAACCAGCTCAAACGCCAATGAGTCCTCTGAATATTTTGAATGCATCATCTTTCTTAAATCCCATCAGGTCCCAATGCCTCTACATGATATCTAGAAGTATAGATCCCAATGTATACATACTTACATACCATCATATATCATCATATGTTATATATCTGCATAAAAATAGATATAGACCCCAATATACATAGAACATGTTTATCTGGTTGGTTTGGAACATTGCTTTTATGACTTTCCATTCAGTTGGGAATGTCATAATCCCAATCTGACTATCCCAATAGATTCGCCGCCTGCGACTGTGTCCGAGGCGCCCACTTCAAGGCGCCCGAGGATCCAGCGTTTCCCGCCTGGTCGGATCCTGGTGAGGCGGCTGGGGGGATGGTTAGGCCACGACAGGACAAAGAGTTCCTGTTTGTCATTAATTTTCATGATAAAGAGTGTATCATAGTATATATATATATATATATATCAAAATTAGATCGTCTTTATTCAATTTTATTCATATACAAATGACTATCATGTTTATTCATATCGATTTCAAGATGTGTTCTAATTAGACTCCGGTTGTCCAACGCCATGGCTCTCTTCGGCGTCGCCAGGTGCACCGAAATCTCCACTGGGACATTGAAACCTCGGAGGCGCAGTGGCCGGTACCCTTTGCCATCCAGGGCATCGTTTACCTGGAGGCCACGGAAACCCATGGCGTTTTGGGAGTTTGCCTTGGCCGAAAATGGTGCTATTTAAATGATGATGTAAAATGCCTAGGATTCCCTAGGTAAGTCTCAGCTGTTGAGATTTTGGAGATAGAATGGTGATTTGTAATGGAATTGACCGGGGAGTTGCTGGAGTTTTGTGGGATTTAAGCAGCAAAAAATGGTGATAGAATGAGAAGATCATGGTGATAATGTTTTGGAATATTGATCATATTGATGCATATGACATATTGTTATATAATGTTGATATGATAATATATAGATGCATATGATATTGACAATAATAGATGCATACTCGTCTCTGTGTCATCAGTTCCCTGGCAGCCGGTAAATCCCCATCCACATCGAATTCCTCAACCATTTTGCGCCCAAGAAATCGCTACAAAATGCCGAAGCTGCTACAAAGTGGCGCCAAACGATAGCTAAGTCGGCGAACAGAAGTCCAATAACTATTTTTTTCCTATGATAAAGAAAATTGAATAACTAACTATACTTTTCAATACTTTTCATGGGATTTACAAACCAAGGTTCCACTGGGAGGCCCCACATTGTCGGATTTCAGCCATGCCACAGGATACGCCTCCCGAACTTGGATCCCTGCGAGTGGTGCCAGGCGAAGCTTCGTAAGTTTTTGGTGGTAAACCATGGTAAACCCAATAGTGAACCAGTATCTAGTTGGATACACTAACCATGAACCCAACAGTTCATGTTAGTTATGATTGTATATGTCATATCTGGTTGGTGGTTTGGAACATGACCTTTCTTTTTCCATCCAGTTGGGATGATGATCCAATCTGACTCATATTTTTCAAGGGGGTTGAAACCACCAATCAGTGAACCTCTAATTTGAAGACGGTTTGCGACTGGGTTACCCACATTAGCAGGTGATATTTGAAGTGTGGTCACAAGATATACTTATCTGGTTGGTTGTTTGGAACATGACTTTTCTTTTTCCATTCAGTTGGGATGATGATCCAATCTGACTCATATTTTTCAAGGGGGTTGAAACCACCAATCAGTGAACCTCTAATTTGAAGACGGTTTACGATTGGGTTACCCACATTAGCAGATGTTTTTTTTGCAGTAAACCCAGGCTTAGCAAATGTATACAGTACATTAATGTGATAAATCCTATCATAAGGCTATGGATCAATACCTGCAAACGACATTTTATCGGGGGATGAACATCCATAAATCCCAGTTGTTTTGAAGTTCACCGTCGTGTAGCCATAAAATAATACGTAGGTTGGTGGGTTGAATCGTTGTTCATTCGATGATTTAACAGACCTGTTGATGGATTCAACAAGTAAACCCTGTCGGAATCCACCCGCAAGTGTACAAGCATTTTCCAGAAATGAATTGCATGTCCCTGAGAGGTGAACATCTTTTGGGTGTACGACCGTCTGCCCTGGGTAATCCAAGGTTGTATGTAATCTGAATTCTGGACCAAAGTGATCTTCTGACAGCGTGAAAGAAGGGGATAGTTGGGCAAATCATTTGACCGAAGAAGGTCCATTTTGATTCGGGTGTCCATGTTCAATTCATCGTGGTGTCAATCACAAGGGGAGATTCAAAGCGACAACAAGCTAATGGAAATTTGCCGAGAAAATGATGGCATTTCCAAATGACCAGCAATAACTTTGGCTGGCTGGATCAAACAGACATAGGTGCCCATTTCAATCCAACGTTCAGTCGAAATCGAATGGTACAAGTTGGAATGATGAAAGCATGGCACAGCTGTTTCCGAGAATTCTTTCAGGATTGTCTATATCATATAGAGTAAAGGTAAATTTTGACAAGACGCCCGCACATTTAGCTGGTATATAGATCCATGATGATCCATGGTTCACTGTAGCTGTTTGGACAACCCAGTGCATGGTTTGCCCCAAGATTCATGCATTGAAGTTTCAGTTGTAGGTGGGTATGGCCATGTATGGCCGCTTGGCACATACTTGATTGGGGCTGTCCATTCTCTCGAACCAAGCAGAACACCGAGAGCTGACATACTGACATATGTATACATATGTTTGTTTAATACGTGTATGATATTGTTATATCACATGTGGGTGTTAGATTGTTATACTGTTATACTTTTGTATATTGTTATATTGCTTATATTGGTATCAAAAGTGTTATATATTGTTGTATCATACCATTAACAGAGTTTAATACATTTGGGCGGATGAACATCCAAAAAAAGCCGCTTTCCACGTCCAGGTTTTCACCACCGCCTGGGAGAATGGTCCAAGTCCTTTGGAGAACGCAGTGGAAGAGACATCTGCGATGTGCATTTGGTCAATGGGAATTTCAGGATCCTAAAACGGAGGTACGTTAGTAATTATTTCTGGCCATATTTTCTTGGGATATTCCCTGAAATGTAGGCCTAAAAAACAGGCCTTATATATGGTAGGTACCTGCAATTTAGGTTCCTGAAATGGCCATTGATTTGGGCACATTTTTCTTTTACCCTCTGGTGTCATCAGACGTGGCTAGCTGGGAAATCCTCTATAAAAGGATGTTTAAAATATGTTATAGTGGGAAAATGATTGAAGTAAATGGGGAATCGGAATTGTCCATTGCCATGTTTGATTACCGGAGGGTACCCTCCGGTAACCTCTCACAGTTTGCTATAGATTTTTTTGATGTGTAAATCATCGAACTAGATGGCCATTTTCCGTAGCTATGTCAAATTACCAAATGGTATGTGTTTGTGGTCCTTTTTTGTATTTTGTGGCCTTCATATTTTTGGGGGTGCTGTGCCATTTTCGCTGCCAGCTGGGCGGCGCTTAAGAATTATGTGGGAAGTCGATGTACAGAGAGATCGAGATAGGACAGGACAATAACATGCGTATGCATTGATTGCAGTTTGAAACGCATGTCTTATCTCTATATGCATTTGCCTGCTTCTTGCCACACAATTCTGTGGTCATATTCAACGTATATCCAAAAAATATGATCACAGATTGTAAACTCCCCCCCTTTCGCAGCTGTCTGAGGAGTGCCCGCTGGAACTCATCGATGAGGCCATCCACGTGCCAGTTCCTTGGCTCACATGGCGCGGCACTAGTTCCACGGGTGCCTCTTGGAGCGGCAGCGTTCCAACACAGATGTTCACGGAGAAAACCGTTGCGTTGGAAAAAAACCACCAGAAAACCACCAAAAACAGAAACCACCAGAAACTCGCTTTTTACAGCAACGAATTCCAATCCGACCAAGCTGGAGAAATCATCAAATATTGAAGCAGGAAAGTGGGGATTTGTACCAACCCAATCAGGAATTCAGCCATGACCAGCCGCATTTTGAGATTGAACCAACATGGGATTTCATCAGGGCCTGTCGTCAGCGCATTATATGACCATTTGGGGCCTGCTAAAAAACCATCCCTGAAATAGTACGTATACCGATGTATACCGGATAATAAACTTCAATTGGGGATGGTTGGTTCTATTCTCAGTATATCCCACACGGTTTTCACGCGAGCTGTTCGGAATACCGGCCACTTTTACGTTGCCACCATCATCAAGGCTTTCACGGTGTTTTTCTTGGCCTCCTCTAAAATCCAGGTCTATGGCATCTATGGTATTATCATAATTATAGTTTCGCATTGGGGATTTCTACTTGCTGCAAGGTATGTAGGATTGTTGCATCTTTAAACCATGCCATACATGCCATATATCATATGAGCTATGGTCAATACTCATGGTTAATAACCATTAATAGGGGCTAGTCATCCAATGGTTCATAGGGATTTATAATAACCATTATAAGGATCCTTATTATGGATGGGATGACCATCA
>Ga0126342_10008177_pt1 | contig 18716 bp, 20 predicted proteins | sample Cyp1metagenome_FD_92528 | JGI IMG/M metagenome (GOLD analysis project Ga0126342, IMG submission 92528) | Coral microbial communities from Lord Howe Island, Old Settlement Bay, Australia - Cyphastrea 1 metagenome | ecosystem: Host-associated > Invertebrates > Cnidaria > Coral ...
CTCCCTAGGCCCCACAAGCTGTTTCTATTGGGCTTCGAAACTGCTACGTGGCACGTTTTGGGCAGGCCTTAAAACCCTCAAAACCTCCGCAGCAGCTTTCGAAGGCCTCAGCACCTCACAACCCTCCGCAGCAGCTTTCGCAGGCGTCCCGCTTGCTTTGGCCATAGTACTTCCCTAGGCCCCACAAGCTGTTTCTATTGGGCTTCGATACTGCCACGTGGCACGTTTTGGGCAGGCCTTAAAACCCTCAAAACCTCCGCAGCAGCTTTCCAAGGCCCTTAAAATCCTCAAAACCTCCGCAGCGGCTTTCGAAGGCTTCAGAACCTCACAACCCTCCGATGAACAGACACGGAAATCCCTGATATCAATACATTCGATTCATTGTCCCACAATCTATGTTTACACTACCTAGACCTTCAAGAGTTCCATAATATTTGTATGTTTGGACTACTGCACGTGTGGGCCGTTTTGACCGTTCCCCGCCGCTCCGCCCTTGAAAGGGGGTCGGCGGCACCTGGGCGTTAGCCCATTTATTTGGACATCTTTGGTGGAAATCAATGGGCCATGGGCTTGCATCGAGGCTCTTTCGGCTCACTCTTTGAGGAATGTGGAAGCAAACTGACCTATATGCTACCTATATCCAAATATAAATTATATAATAAATTATTGGTCCATTTCATTCTCTACATCGTCACATCATGCACTGCTTCACTGCTGGAACAGCGCAGTTCTTGGTGCTTTTAAAAACTCGCAGTCACAGCTTTGAATCTGAGGCCTGTCAGTTCCTGTTTGGATTGAATTTGAGGCCTGTTTTTGTGAACACAAAAATGGTGTTTTTGAACGGAAGCTGACTCTGTCTGTGATTCTAGAAAATGAGTCTGGAAACAAGTCTGCAAAAGTATGTAAAAGTCTAAAAAGATAGGACAAATCAACTAGAGTTGCATGATGGGCTAGATTCTGAAATCACAAAAGACAGAAAAACAATGGTTTGGCACCTTGGTGGTTCCGTTTCTGGGGCTGAGGCGCCGTTCCTCAAGAAATCTGCATTCGTTTTGCTCCCGAAATTTGTGGATTTCAGGGGGAAGATGGTTGGCATTGCAGTATTGCCTTTGGGTCAAGAGCTGGGAAAATTCCCGTAACATGCAGAATGTTCACGCATCTTACTCGAAAATAAAAACTGCAGGCCAGATAAAAACAGACACAGAAATCACAAGTCAAGCACCTATAATCTCTTCAAATGCTTTAATGGCATTTGTTTTTGCCCTTGTTCCCTCCTCTTCAGGCAATATGGTCACTCCCAAACTGATAGCTGATAATGATGGAGACGCAAACTTTTCATGTAATTAATGACGAACGTCATCAGAATTCCTGCTCACTCCGCTGACACAACACCTACAGTGCATACACCGCTTGAGAGCCCGCAACGCAGAGATTTCAAACTCCAGAATCGATTTGGCGAAATCCTACCTTCCTCTGTCTTTAGGTAGCTTTATGCTGCCTTGGAAACAATATGAAAAAATCATGTCTCCAATAGGTACATTCCCTCGCCGCGCCCCTGAAATCAGGATGACCTGCTTTGGTATGGGTCAAACATTGGGTACCCGACCAATCGTATGGTTGATAATGGTTGATAGTAATAGTAGAAACGACCAAATGTGTGAACTGGGACCTATGGTTGCCAAATGTTGCCAAGATCATGGAAACGATGCAAAAAAAATAGCCTTGGAAATGCAGCTGTGTAAAGTGCTTGTGACTTCAATAAACCTGAACTTACGTTAGCTTAGGTGCACCCTATGTTCAGGGTTGGACTGTTTTCCCCTTTTCTAGATGAAGTTTAGATGAAGGACATTTACAGCAAGGGTGATTGTAAAGAATTCAAATCTCTGAGGTTGAAGTTTCTTGCACCAGAAGCGTACTCGAGCCGCCCCCTACTAACATCCACTAACGCTATAGCCTGCCAGCCTACAGTACCCAGGTTGCTTTGTCTTGCACCACGGGGAACGGGTGAATGGATCACCTTGATTCGCAGCGGATCTGCTGGTTACACGATGTTACACGTGTGTTTTATTCGGAGTTGCGCAGATTTGAGCCGCACAAAACATACAAAACAAACACAAAACAGACTAGACAGAGATGTTCAGAGATGTTCAGGGAAGGTGCTCGGGGTTCTTCCGCCACAAACTTCCGCCTCTGCGCAAGGACTCCCGAAGAGTGATGCCACGCAGGATCTCTTTGTCGGTTACCCGAATCCTTTCGGAAACGTAGGACTTGAAAGAGTCGAAAGACGGCTCTCCCACCGCCCCAGAGTTACTGTCAGACATGGTCACGGACGCCACGTTCACAAAACTCATCGCTTCAAGGCCATTGACGTCAGACTCGTCAGACATTGCCAATTCTGGTGGCTCGGGCAATTCGACATCTGCGCGGCGAGTGGGTGCTAGCGCGCTCTGATCGATTGTGGGGTCAGGCTCTTGCTCACAGCAGTCTTGAAGACAACTCATGGTGAAACCCGGCCGAGGCTGATAAAACTTGAGCCCAAGCGGCCATCAGGGAGTCAAAGTTTCAGAGAACTGGGATGAATCTCTGTGACCTGAAACACGATTTGAATCGATTTAAATCGATTTGATTCTTGTCACATCTTGCTACGCCCTTATTCCTGTCGCTAGAATTTGCACACATCAAGAAGGAGAATGTTAATCATGCCAGCGAACTTGTCCCCAGCCTGAGGTATGATACCATCCCTTAACCACCACTGGGCTGCACATTCCACGAAATCGTCAAGATTAGCAATGGAGAGGGCACCTCGAGTCAAAGCGACTTCGACCAAATGTGGTCTCAAAATGTCTCAAAGTGACTAGTTATTGGCCAAATTTGACCCACTGATTTTATCATATTTTATCCATCATCATTCATCATCATTCATCATCCTACTGCCTGAGGCTTTGCGGCTGTGCATCCTGGGGCTTGGACGTTCTGCTCCACCTTCACAAATCTCCATGCCTTGCCGTGGCACCAATTTGGGCTACCAACCCGAAAGCCAATCAGGTAATTTCCTGGTGATTATAATCTGATTATAATCTGACTATATGGTGATTTAAAGACTATTTTGACAACTCGAAAGTATGACTGCTAATTTCACTTCATCTCACTTCTTCTCGGTGCAAAGCGTTGCCTGATGCCCCTGTTTCCAGGAAGAAACAATGCTGAGAGTACCTCAGACAGGATGTTGCTGATGTTGCTGCATTGCCATGACGGCCACCATCATGCACCTGTCATGTGGAAACATGTCGGGGAAGTCTGCGGAAGGGTTTGCGGTTTGCCAATTGTTTTCCCTGCGCCAGGTTCTTGACTCGTCGAAAGACATCTCGCCCGCAGCACCTTTGGCCTGTGACGGCTCTGACGCCAGCCGACAACGCCGGCTGACATGATCCGACATGTGACACATATGTGACACAGTTACGGATGCAATGCTGCGATTGGCATATTTAAATCATTGCGACACAACCCTGCGACATCTTGCGACATCTTGCGACATGTGACGTGAGCTCTTGCTACGTGAGCTCTTGCAACTAGTTGCGTTTAGTATCCACTTGTGGATCATCTTGGCATATCTTAGGTCCCAGGTGTTTATTATAGCTATACTATATACTGACTATATATATGTTTACTATGTTACTATGATGTTTATTGAGTTGAGAATAGTTGAGAATAGTTGAGATCTTGGATGATCTTGGCAAAGCTTCGAAACGGCGCCTGGACATATTTGGCGGCCCAGCCCGGTTCAGCAGCTCCAGCAGCTCCAGCAGCTCCAGCAGCTCGCCGGTCCCGGGCGAAGCGCGCCGCAGCGCCCAGGAACTCCCCAGACCAACCGTCACCTGACATTCTTCGACACGTCAAAATGATCAAAATGTCACTTACATGTGAAATATAGTTATAAATATTGTTATTAATATTGTTAAATATATGGATAATAAAATGATTAGTGTACATTAGTATTCTCTATCATATATATTAATTATATATATATATATATAATTTATATAATAATAGGTGCTTCCATAATATGTGGCATGATTCAAACATGACATGCATTATGGATATTATGATCATCAATCCCATAGTTGGAAATCCTTCTATCGGCCAACATAAACTCTATCCTTCGCCATGGGACGCTATGGGTATGTCAAGCCCGAGGACTGCATGGCCAACGGATTGCTGGGGAACATTGGGAAATAAATAAAGTTCTCCTTGATCAGGATGAGCGATGAGCAGATGATGAGCAGATAAGCAAACGTTTGAGTTTGTTTAGTTTGTTTACGGTAAGTCGAACCCAATAATTCACTGGACCTTATATACTCAATTCCATCTATGCTGAAACTTTCCAAAGCTTTGGTGGTATACACGATAAACCAGCATCTACCTACAGCATCGCAGATGCTGTCACACTTCGGCCTGGTGATGGCAAGGCTTCCAGAGGTAGATCTGCACCTAAAACCGCCTCCGATGGACATTCAACACATCCAACACATCCGACAGCATCCAACACATCCGATGGCATCGCACAGGCTGCCGCCTCGAAGAAATGGGGGCACAGCGCAACTGGGACGATGAAGCCATCCTGGAGTGCCCCAAATCATTGAAAAGAGTAGATCCTGCAGTAGATCCACAAACTTTCCAACATAATTATACAATAATTGTAAAGTTTGCCGTTGTGTTTTGTAGATGTTATATGATGTTATTTCGTTTTTTTCTGAACTGCTGAGTTTTGGACTCTCAATGCCTTTGCCATGAGGCGGCCAAGAAAGCGAAAGCGTTTGCAGGCAGCCAAAGAATTTGGGCCTAAAAGGTGCTGGTAGATGGTTTGGATGATGATTCGGAGGGATGGCAGGATTGAAAGAATTGAACTATATTGAACTTGGCTACCCACCATTCATCTTCATATTCTTCATCATCATTCATCAATATTCATCATAGATCCGACATCTGACTCTGCTCCGACATTCAGATCCGATTCTTTGGGGCTCCCGGCTGCCCGGAACATGAGGTCGTGGGAAAAGGCCACGCGGAGAATGCAAAAATGTCTTGCCTTGATGCCTCGGTGTCCAACGTCTACCAACTTTGTCAAAAGTGGAATATCATGGCAATTCATGGCATACCCCCAACTCCCAAAATGCCTCAAAATATCTTAAAATACTAACCCTTCCAATCCTTTTGACATTGCCTTGTCGGGGCAAACTCAAAGTTGCTGATGTTGCTTTGAGTCCCGCGCATCACGCGACTTTGTGGCAGGTGTTCTACCCAAAGCCCCAAAGACCTGATCAAAAGGCAACTTTTCCAAAGGAGTTTTCCAAACATTTCCAAAGAACTTGTGGTACATTGTGGTACTGTGCAGTGAGAATCGTGTGGTGCTGAGCAATCGAGCCCTTCGGAGTCAGAGCAAAGTTCTGCTGCAACATCCGTGTAGAAACTTTGTGTCACCCCATCCTTGGCATGGAGTGGTTTATAAATTTTATAATGGTTTATACACAAAAATAGCACAGAATGATTCAGAATAGTAACTAATAGTATGGCACAGAATTGGTTGAATTGGTTGAATGATGGCCAGAATGTTTAGAACGACAGGCCCTCATTATCCAAACCTTTGGCTCATGGCCACATGCCAAACTGTGCTAAAATGCCAAAGGTCCCCGAAGCCAGTCTCATCATCAAAGACAACCTCCAGCAATGCACCTGGCTTGGAAGGTAGTGTTGGGACATGTTGGGAAGCAAGTGTCAGTCAATTTGATAAATATCATTCATTTCTATTCCCCAGCTGAAAATCATTGAAGTCAGCTGATGTCAGCTGATGTCAGCAAGGTTTCGTGAAATGCGGCGGCATCACGGCTGTTGTAAGTCAGCTGGATGACTCGTTCAGCCTTGGGATGTGGCCCCCATTGCTGGTCCAAGCTCCAGGTGGGTCATGGTGGGTCCAGGCTTCCCTGCGGTTTCCAGAAGGTTGCAGCTGCCGCGTCCCGGGAGCCTTGAAAAACTTCAAATGTCCAGTTGTTCAACCAGAAACATCCGAAATGTTTGAAATGTTTGAAATGTCTAGGTTGGTAGCCTGAAAACCAGGCCTGGCCATTTCACTCCTTCCAGCACCAACGAAAACGCTCTCATCTGCAGCTGCCTCCCCAAACACAGTGCATTCCCCAAGCAGAAAGGTCATGCAAAAAAACTGGTTCATCCTCACATGTCTTCTCATATTCTTTCATGTTCTACATCATTTATCATATTTGTCATATTTCTACATCATTTTCATTGAAGTCAGTTGCTCCTTGAGCCTTGAGCTAGTCATCATGTTCCGATATGTTCAGCCTGCTCGTGTAGCTCCCACAGCTCTGCATCATTACCAGTTCTGGCAACACCTTGGAGTCACAAAACATGGGAAAACTGCTTCATCCATGGTTCAACCATGGTTCATCCTCCATCTCCATCATCTCCATCTGCTTCAACCTATTTGATTCATAGTTTAATTCTATATAATAATATTTGTATCTTACGAAGAGAACTGGACGCGGACGAGAGAGACCGCTTTGGACTCTGAAAAGGACTCTAAAATGCCACGACGAAAAATATGTGTTCAATGTCGGCTAACTTGAGACAAGGATTTCCCGCAATCCCTTCAGCTTTTTGCACATTCCGTTGCTCAGGTTGCACCAGCACCAGCATGCTGGACATCTCGAAGTGCATAGGCACTACAGAGCGCAGCCAGCAAGGCGCAAACTGCGCCTACCAAAGAAATCTCGAAATAATTCCAATTTGCGGATAATGCCAAGGCTGCCAACGAAGGACCCATTGCTAGGCCTGGACAGGAAAGTGTGTTCAGTTCTCCATGAAAATCCTCACGAAGTTTTACGCTCACAGATTCCAAGAATACCAGAAGACCCCAACGAATTTCAAGAAATCATGGCCAAGTCATAGATACCCTTCGTTAAAAAGAAAGGGATTTATATAAACATTGATAAATTCTCATTTATGGCCAAAGATCGAACATCTTCTTAAAGTATTTAAAAATATTTAAAAATATCGTATACATTAAAATTACAAGTACATCAAGTACCCAATCACTTGGTTTCCATTCGTAGGATTCACCGGTTTCCGGAGGATTCCGGAGGTCTCCGGAGGTTGAAACCGGCCTGCGTTGATGGCCATCTCTGAGGCCGTGAGGGCTTGGCCGTAGCCCACACCTTGTGCAGCGGCCAGGTCGGCCATCATCGACATCGCCGGGGCATCTGCAGCGCCCAGTGCCGCGGACGAAACGACCAACGTGGAGAGAATAGGCACCAGCAACGTGCTGACAGATGAATCCAGGGTGGCCAAAAATGCCATGCTCTTGGCGATGAAAGCTATAAACAACAGTGAAGACCCTAGCAATGTTGGTGTATACAGAAGAATTCGCTCGCGGTTTTTGACCGAACCAGCAACCCGACCAGCCCATTGTGATAGCAAGCACTGCATCAATCCCGAAGGCATGGTGATCATCCCAATCCACGCAGAAGAAAAACCGTTTCTCTGCAGTTCAATAGCTGCGGCTGTAACGAACGCATTGTTGGCTGCGAAAATACAGATCAGCTCAAAGGTTAAAACCAACACCCGGCCGTTTTTGAACAAGTAGAGACCACCACATGCCTTCGCCAAAAGGTCGTCTTGTTTATCCTTTTCGAGCAAAGGCTCGGTTTTGGACACAACATCGTGAAGCATTTTGTAGATGATGACAAACAATAGGAGGGGTGGCAGTACAGCCCAAAATTGAGGCTCTGGTAGACCTGACGGGCTCTGGACAAGTCCTATTTTTGGAAGGAGGACTTTGATCATCCGTTGAAGAAAGACTTTTGTTGTGAGTTTGGATGAGTTTGGCCCGCTTTGTCCACACAAAGGACCAAAGGGCATTCCGGATCTTCCGAGCGATAAAGTCATGCAAAGTTTGAGCATGCTAATGAGGGGCAGGGTGAAAAATGACAGGAAGCTTCGGACGCACACCATTAATGAACTAGATTTTGAAACAAACTAATCACAAACAAGTTAAACAAGAAACAAATTTTGACACCTTATATCTGTTATAAGAGGTTTTGGGTAATTTACGACACCTTCTGCACTGGCAGCATCGAAGAGGGCACCCATGCATGGTGGACCTGCGAGGTTTCCGAGCGATCCTTGGGGCAGGGTGGTGTCAGCGGTCAAAAAGCCTGGGACCTCGGGCCCTCAACTTCTCAATTCCTGGAAGACTCTACACTAAGCCGTGAAAAATCAGCAAGTTTGAGACAAACCTGAAAAATTAGAGATCAAACGATGCAGAAATCTGACGACGATTCAAGTGATTCAAGTGCACCAAGCTTCCCAAGCCCACTGCCAGTCCCAAGTGTTCTGATCGCTTTGGCTCAGTGAAGTGCTCCATAATTAGGGCCATTGCCGAGTTGAAGATCACCTTGACGAGATGATGCTCGACGATTTGACCATAAATGTCACCACATCTTCAAACATCTTGATAAAGTACATAATCCCTTCCCCGTATTACTAACTCCCCCAACAATAAAAACTAGGGGCAATCTCTAATTTTTTAAAATTTCGGCCAATTTGACTTTTAATTGATCCCCTTTAGAAAACAAACTAAAAATAAGACTACCATTTGTGGGTTTCGCCCCCTAATAATAAAAACTAGTTAACCCCGGGGTGTTTATTATCAGGGTCCGTGACATTTTTAATTTTTTATCTTAGGATTTTAATTTAATATTAGGGGGAAGCTTCGAAATCAAAATTTTGGCAATATTTTAATTGGGTTATAAAATTATAAAAGGAAATTGAGTTGATTTTGAAATCGAAAAAAATAGTGTTTTTTAATTAAGTCTTTAAGGTTTTAAATTTATTATCAGGGTTCCCTAATAATAAATACCCCCCTAATAATAAGAATTACCTGAGGTGTTTATTATTTGGGGGGGGCATTTAGATGCATTTCGTATTAGGGGGAAGGGTTTTTTTTTCTGTATCTCTGTGTACTTCCGTGCCAATGTGTGCGCCGGCGCTCAAAAAACCAAGCAGCTGATGTGGCCGCGCCCAGAACGACCCGCGCCAACAACTGCGTTGCGAAGCCACTAGAGGTGGCCATGAGACCGAGACTCAGCAGGGACATTAGAACCCCCAGCTGTAGGACGCCTTTCGCTCCATATTTGTCAATAGCAAAGCCAGCTGGTATCCTGATTTCTAAACACATGTAGAAAAGCGAAATGCACTGGAAATGATTGGAAATGTGGAGGTCTAATCGTTTGATCAAGTTTGAACAGTTTGAATGAAAAGTGCTGAAACAAAAGTAACAAATGTAGAAAATGTACCAAAGCGATCCAAAATTTGTGTTAAGAACTTCCCAGCATCAGGGCTGCCACACTTGCCCAGCCTTGTGTGCTCAAAATGATGCCAACCTCTCCTTTGGATACCAGAAATGGCACGATTGGTACATATCCTTGTAAAGCGTACAGGATCGAAAAGATCACCAGTCTCGAAGCCCAAACCACTGCCTCCGAGCTTTGAAAGGACATTGACAATGCCAGAGTGCGCAGAAGCTCCGTGGAGACTCAACTTTAAACCTTTGAGAGTTTATTGATGAATTGACAAATCATGTGAAATTGACACCAAACTTGCAGAACTGACTTAAACTTGAATAATACTGATCTCAAGTCTATGGGCTGGTTGTGGCTGAATGGTCATGTGGGATCTGCGGCCAAAATGTGGCAAGCTCGGGCTAATATTTCACGGGTGGCTGGTAAGGTACAGCCTGGCAGCCTTTGAAAAAGCGACGACACATTTCGGAGCTTGGATCTAAATACCGAGGTCTAAACGCTCTCTGGCTAAGCGCAACTGCTCTCCAAAGCGTGCTTCAACACACCTCCGAAGGCAGCAGTGTCACATAGTGTCACATAGTGTCACATAGCGTCACCTGTTAACTCTTGTTACATCTTGTTACTTAGCTTCACTTCAAAATACGTTACTTCAACCCAAACAATTGATCTGTGGCCTTTTTCATGACTTTCATGCCTTTTCCTATGTTTGAGACCACCATGGAGACATCCGAATTTCAAACAGCTTCGATGAGTCACTAAGTTCTGAACCGTCTTTGGAGCCACAGCACTGCGTGCGATGTGCCAAAGCCCATGCAGTGAAGCAACTGCTCCTTGGAAATGGGAGGATAAGCAACGATCACTGCAGAGCAATGCACAGGGCAAACCGGTTCAACAGAAGATTCGTTAGACTGGGAAACCCTGTAGAAACTAGCATCTTGACGTTATATATATACTGTATCATTTGGTTGACCATGGTTGACAGTGCTAACATTCACACCTTTGAAAATTGAGGGCAAGGCTTTCAGCTTCCTTTCGAAGAGGAATGGATACGTCAATGGCAAAGCCTGCTGCAACACCAGGACAGGACAGCTGAAGTAGCTGTAGTCTTCCACTGGGGGGAATCAAAGCTGAAGTATAGATCATGGATTATCATATAGTCATATAGTATATCTCTGTGTCATAAATGGTCCCAAGTATGTGTAAATCCCCTACTAAATCCTGGTAACTTCTAGACGCACCTTGACCCAAGAAGGCACGACTCCACTGGCCTGATGCGATGTGATGTGCCAAAATGATATCAACCAATATCAACCAATATCAACCAACATTAACCAATCAAATCAACACAACATTGATGCGAAAACGATGGCAAAACCATGGAAAAACTGGCCCAGCTTCCTGGTATTTCCTGCTGCACTGAGGCGTAGGCAGTCAGCAACGGCTGGGCCAATTGATGTGCCAACTTCCGATTCAGCTGGTCATTCTCCCAGCCTCGCCGTACAAATATGGCCCCGACATCAATCATCAGCCTGTAGATAATGTGTATATATATATATATATTAATATATATATATATATTATAGATCATGATTAGATAATATACATATCATATACATATATGTATAGTAAACTTTAGTAATATACAGATATATATAATTAGCCAATTAGCCTGTATCGAACATCATCAAACATCATCAAACATCTTATGTATAGTTTGCTATAGAATCAAACATCATAACCTAATTTTCAAATGAATCCCTGCTTCATGGCCAAGTTGCGAATGCTGCTGTTCATCATCAAGCGCCGAAGCCTTCGCAGCAGCGCCAAAAGTGTCGCCTTGCTATGATGATGTTGGGGAGTTGTGTACAGTACTGGTAGTCTCTGGTAAGAATATATATCATAGAAGATAATACTATGATGTGCCCCATGACGGATCCATGGTGCTGGTATATTAATGCTAACATGACTGGGGTATATTGATGGGATCCATGTTACCATATATGGCATATATATATACACATATATATGGCAGCACCATGGATCCGTCATGGGTAAGCGCCACTGAGTCTGCTGCGGATTCACCCTCAGCACCTGCACGGCCAGCTGCCTGAACCTTGAGATGTCGTCACTTGAAGCGACTTCAAAAAAACGCCAAAGAAACTTCATGCGAAAGAATGACAATATGCCATGATATGCCATGATATGCCATAATATGCCATAATATGCCATAATATGCCATAATATGACATAATCATGGTCATTCATGTTCCATGTTTTTCAATTGTTTGCACATGTCATTCATTGTCTTCCTGCATCTTGCCTCTCTGGGGATCCCAGCCCCAGTGTGATCACGCCGCAAGTTCGAGGGAGGGGGCTCCTCACCAACACAGTCAACTCAGAGAACTTCAGTTGGAAAAGGAATGCACACATTCTTAAGACTTGATGGCAACGAATTGGGGGCAAAAAAAGACCTACAGAAATATCATGAATCCACAGAATCCAACCGGGAAATAGAGGCTCTACTGACCTACAAACAACACTATTCGAAGATTTGAGCACAGTCATCTTCCAGACTGGCAAACATTAGCCACACGCGAACAAGCAGCGTCAAAGCCTGACTGAGGGGCTTTTGTGTAGTTTCCACGTGGAGTACATAGCGCAAGCCTTGCTTGTAATGGTTCACATCTTGAGTTCGGGTTGGATTTAAAACAGCGACACCCTCAAACTTGAACATAAAGCATAGATTCAAACATAGTCCATATCGAAAAGGAGAAGCATCTTCCAGACCAATCTTGTGGAGCTCAATGTGAAACTTTTAGGTGTAGTGGTTTTGATTTCTCACATCCTGAGACACTGACGCTGATCAACAGATCGTGCTGTGGCCGTGGCACCAGCCGACTCGGGCCACAACAGCGCTTGCAGCACTGTGCACCTGAAGTCAACTGAAGTTCTGAAGCAAAATCCGCCAAAGTTGGGGCAGTCACTTTCCAATATACTTTCCATCCCAAACATCCATAAACATCCATAAACATATATAAATATCTGTAAACATCCCAAATTTCTGGTAGCAATTTCCCAATCAAAATGGTTTTCCAATCCAAGCGGCTCCAAGGGCAAAGGATCCTCAGCCTCACCGGCTGGGACCTTGGTAGGGTGGTCACCTGGTCATGTCATGTTTTTGGGACGGTCACCTATCAGCTATTCATAGCTGTTCACCATTTGTTTGGGAGATAAAGAATAAGTTTATTTGAAATAAACCATCTTGAGCCTATTAAAAAATATAATATCTATAATATCCCATAGTAATCACCATGTAATCACCATGGATATCTTTTTTCATGGCTCAAAAAAACAACCCGTTCTTTCTCGTTTCTCAGCTTGGAACTCTGAAAAATTCCACGTGCAATCGCGGAGCTGGCACACCGTTGGCCTCAGAGATCTACCGCCAGCTGCCAGCTGCCAGCTGCCAGCTGCCAGCTGCCATGGCATGTCTAAGGTGAAGCAGATCTGCAAATGATACACCCAATATGATGAAAATGATGAAACACACAAATTCAAATGAAAGCTAAATCTAATATATATATATATAATCCAATATCTGCACACAGTGATGTGCATGATAATTCCACCATGTCTGAGATATCCAAAGTTCCCAACCAGCTCTTTGACTGTTGCATCAACGGACGGCACGTCCTGTCCAACAGGACAAATTGGCATTGAAATGCATAGAAGACAAAGCCATGCTACTGGAACCCGCCCTTTGGCAATCTTTGGCACCTCATCTTGTCTAAAATGCTCTTCCCCCAGCTTCCGTTCAAGCCTCGATGCAACATGATGCAACTGTGCGCAATAGTTCTATGATCTATGCCATATGTGCCTACTGGGTGGCTGATGAAAACTTTAGTATACTGTATATACTTTAATTCAGGCCCGAATAAATCAGAATATGATCAGAATCTGACCATTGTGACATCATGGCAACTCATGGCAAGAACTTTGGGAGTTGTGTAACCTCTCACGGCCGAAGCCACATTGACATGCCATTGCCATGGTCGTTAAGGCTCTTTCACTTTCTGCTCGAAGTCATTCACAGGACCCCTATCCACAGCGCTGAAGTTTCGTTCCAACCTTGGCACAGTGTCAGAAGTGCCTGAATCAAACAGTTGTTTGCCAGTGAAAATGATCTTCTAAGACTCTGACGCAAGGAAGGCCCCACAATTTCTGACCGCCGGACCACCAGGACCTTCCAAGTTTGCAGCACAATTCAAAAATCTATCACAGTGTGATACATCAGAATCGCCACCACTTTCCTTGAATGTTACAAGTTTTCAACATTTTTCAACAGGTAGGGTTCCCTTTGTTCCCTACATTTTGACAATAGGTAAATGCCACGTCCAGCCACGTCCTGGGCCATGGGCCTGTGGCAAGGCGTCTGACCCGACGGACCCGATGGCCAGGAAGAGAGATGTTGGTCTGGGTACCAGCGCCTCATCGCCGATCGCAAAACCCAATGAGATCTCTAAAATTTTCTAAACATCTCCAAATTGTCTCTAAACATTCTAAACTCTCCTATAGAATCAATTCTCCCGAACAATCGAACACATGCTCTTCTCAAACGTCTCAAAGTCACCGTGTTGGTGGGATTCAGAGCTGAGACTCGACGTTACATGGCACACCATGGCACCATCTTGAGGCTCGAACGAATGTTCACCAGGTAGCGATTGGATCCGGAGCGCACGCTCACAGTGTCCTTCAAACTCCAACGATTCATGGAGCCATGTGGAGCTGTGGAGCCATGTAGAGCCGTGGAGCCGTGTGGAGCTGTGGAGCCTTCTCAGCCCCAGCGTGTTGCCATTCCAAATGCACGAAACGCAGCGCGCAACGTCCTTTTTTTGCCTGTGTCTCGCGCCCTGAATTTTCCAACTCGAGGCCAATTTAGCCAATATCAAAAGAAGGAAAGAATTGTAGCGTTCGGACAGTCGCTATGACAATTATGACAATGTATTACGTCCGTTCTGGTGAATGCTTTGGATCAAGATGATCAAAGTATCAAACAAAAGCTCTTCATTTTGCCACGGAAAGGATACCATGGCCCAAAGACAGGGACTCAGACAGGCCAAAATCCATGCGCTTGGTCACGGCCCCTCACTGTTTACCAAGCGGGTCTGCTCCAAAAGTTCTCCGATCGCATCCTGCAGGGCTCGTCATTTCACACCAGTCACATGATTCTTAGTAATATTACCCTCTGGTAATTTAACATGGCTATTGAAAATGGCCATTTTTAATGGGAAAATCCACTATTTCTATGGCCATTTTCAATAGCTATGTTAAATTACCAGAGGGTATTAGATCATGCAATAGATTAGAAATAAACATATTCAAACATCATGTCTGATGCATTTGCTCATGTAAATGACAAGAACTTCGCATGATGCCCTTCCAACAAGAAGTCCTTCAGTGAAAAACGGCAAAGCCATTGGCTGTTGCACTGCAGATAAACAGAAAGATGAAGAATCTGCCTGTCAGCAGAAATGTTTGTGAATGCATCATCGTGCAATTGCAGAATACCCCAGGTTTGAACTCTGTGGACTTTTTTTCAGCAACAGTATTTGAACAGCATGAGCAGCTAAAATCTCTGACTCTGGCACAGACATGCCCAATACGTTGAACACAGCACGGTCTGTGCGAGTCACTCCATCGAGTTGAGAAGATGTCCATCTTGTAGACCAAGAACCTGCGCCGCTGCGCTCACGAATTCTAGAGATTCTACAGGTGCAGCTGCAGCTTTTCACTACAACCAGTACCTGGTATCTACCTGACTGAGTACCTGTGACCTACTTGGCTTGTTGATCCCACCCTGGGATGACCATCATCATCAATGTTCCCATCGTGGCTCCAAGAAAGCGAACCACGCTTGCAACATCTCTGACCTTCACAAATAAAAAAAACGCTTGCTCAAGCGACAGCGTAGCGGACTCAAATCTTGCAGCAAAAAGATAGAATCAGATAGAACAGAAGGACCAAAAGGAGTCAAACTGAGAGGAATGATCCAAAGATATCAAAAGAATTTGAAAGATCTACAGTTGTACTGCATCAAATACAAGAAATTACAAGAATAGCACCATGCAATACAAATCCACAGAACAAAATTATAATCAGCAATGGCCACTCGTCAAGCGAAAGGATGCACTTCCCAAAACTCTCTGCTTCGTTTCAAGACACGCAAATGGCCACCAGAGTGTCCATGGTCAAGCAAGCAATGCTCAGGAAGTATCGCAAATAGCGTCTGCATTGAGGCTCCTCTACAGACTCTACAGACTCTACAGACTCGCCATGTCAGCCTTAAGAATCACTGTGCACGGCTTTTTCCGATGGAGCCGTTCTGAAAAGCTTCGTCCTCAGGGGGTCGTTTCACAAGAGGCGGGGTCTTCAGCAAAAGCTCAGTGTTGAGACCTGCAGAAATTTCACGCTGGCGCTGCCATGACCCCATGACCCCATGACCCCATGACCCCATGACCCCATGACCTGTCTCGGCTTTCTCCATGTCTCCACACCTTCTGCAGCAGACTCTTTGAGCGATGGGAAGATCACCTGTCCCGATGGTTTCACATTGGTTTCACCGTTTCACCAAGCAATGTTTTTTCCTGCTGGTTTTTTCTTCTTCTTTGTTTCTTCCATATGTTACTTCCTCTTGTTCTTTCCGAATTTCTTCCATAATTTCTTTCTTATTGCCATCTTTTACTGTTGATTCACTTCAGTTCTATTTCTCTCTGATCCCACCTTTACGTCCTAAACTGACATTGATATCAATGAATACCAATGATATATACCAATGATATATACCAATGAGATCAAATGCTCATCTCATGTCCGGTTCTAGGAGCCCATGGAAGCTGCACCATGCACCTCCAACAAGCACAAACATGCTCGAACCTTGGCAGGTGATCTTGGAATTGCGGTCCAGACCGGAGTGAATCGGAAATGAAGCGGTTAAATTTGCGATTTCCTGAGTTTTCCTGATAGCAGTAGCCAGTAGCATTCAAAAAAAACACGAAAGAAAGGTAGTACAGAGAGAAGCCTCTCGTATCACAATGGGATCAATGGGTCACTGAGATGTCGACAGTTGGGTTAGTGTTGGTCGCCACAGCCACGAGGACGGTAAAGGTGAGCCCAACTCCTTTGTGTTGCTGTGATATTGTGTGATGCTAGTGGAATGTAGTGGATGTAGTGGAAATATGTCAGAAATCATGGAAGTGGCATGAAGTGGCTGATGGCAGCTGACTATGCTTGGCCTATGCTTGGAATGTGAATATGTCAGAGATCTTGCTACCATGGCACGGCTGGCCAGGATCCAAGGATCATTTGCGGGGTAGTTGGTCAGGAGATTTGGGGCAGTCTTGTCACCGAAAGTCAGGTAGCCTGTGACAAAGACAACAAATCGACACAAAATCCTCACAAAATCTGTAAAGTTCATGACACTTCTCATGACACAAAACCATGTGTCCGAAATCCGAAATCAGCTCAAAAGCACAGCATGGTCACCATGGTCACCATGCCTCCAACCTGAGTCAGCACAAGTCAACAAAAACCACAGTGAAATGAACAGAAAGATACAGAAAGCATCGCTGCTTCGCCCACTTTGCCCACTTCGCCCAGGGACTGCCAGAAGCAAATAGATCAGGAACTGGACTCCCACGACTCCTTAATTCTTCTTTTCGCCAAGACCATCTGCGTCTTTGTCTGCTACTGATGCGGGTCTATGCTGGACGTGTCGTGTGCGAAAACTCGACAAAACAACAATGGCGAAGGGAATAAGGCAGAATAGGATAGAATAGGAAATATCAGCAATGACAGGACAGTTGGACAGTTGAGCGTGGTACTTTTTGGTATTGTAGCCTATGTTGCCACATTCAACATCTAGCGAAATGTACATTCAAAAAGGATCCGTGGTATCTGGTAAAACCTTGAAAATGAATAACAATTATTCTAAAATCATTTTCAAGGTTTTACCAGATACCAAATCATTTTCATGTATTTGTCAAGGCTCTATAGCTGATTTTCTCAATTCGACGGTCGTTGGGATCCACCAATTCTTTTGCCACGGGCGTCACATTCCTCAGTGACTCGCTGAAGCTCCAAGGCCAAACACGGCAACACAGCGTCAAATCTCGATGGTTTTGACATGTGGCCGAGTCTCAAATGACAAACGTAGCTAAAGACACAAAGGCTAAAGGCCTGCAGTGTGGAAAAGACATCTGGTTTCCACCATGTGATGTCCTTCTTTCCTTAGGGCACAAAGGCTTCGATTTTCGAGTGCTGTCCATTGATCCATTGAAGAGTTTCGCACTTTGAGCTGTGACATTCTGTGACAACATCATACAACATCATTCGTCGATGGTCATCAGGTCATCATGAGTCGTTTCGTGTGGAAAAATCCGAAGAAATTGGTGACGGTGGATGTCAAGAGGCTCCACTCCTCCACCAAGTCCTCGAAGAAATAGTGCCCGGAGGGCCAATTGGAAATGGCGCATTTCACCACAACGATCACTTCGGTGTAGAAAATGCCAATCGCCATGACCCTCAGAACAGCATGCTTCGCATAATGATTAACATACTAATTAACACATATATTAACATATATTAACATTACCCTCTGGTTATTTAACATAGCCATGGGAAATGGCCCATTTATAGATGGCTTACCTATTAAAAGTGGTGATTTTCCATGGCGAACTGTTAAATAACCAGAGGGTAACGATTGAGTCTGATTGAGTGAAGAAAATTCAAAAATTCCAAAATCATCCTTGTGGCGCCAAGTATCGGTGATAGGAATCTAAGCCCTGAAAGATCCCGTGGCAAACTCGCGATGCTCACCAGCAGCAGAGCGCCAACCTGCATGTGTTGGAACAAGACCGCCATCATCCACATCCACGGTCATCCATGTGTTTTCTCCTTCCTTTATCCACTTTCACTGGTCTCCCATCTATGCAGGTCAATATTCCCATGTGTTATATTTCTTAAAACTTGCATAATGGATAATAAAAATGATTAATTTTCATGGCCATGGTGTATCAAAGTGTATCATGGCCGCCCCCTTTCCTATCCGCAAAAACACGAAAATCCGAAGAAAAACTGGCCGTGTCTCGGACTAAGCGTCTCCGGGTTATCCGAGTTGCTAAGCATCTGGTGCGGAGCTCATCTCGCTCGGCTTCTGAATATGTCCCTGTGAAGGCGACAGGGGTTGAACGGACTTTGAGACAATGTAAAACGGCGTTGTGATGCTGCGAAATTAGATGCCAAGGATTTCGTGTCATGTCATTTCAAACTGATTTATATATATATATA
>Ga0126342_10008178_pt1 | contig 18714 bp, 20 predicted proteins | sample Cyp1metagenome_FD_92528 | JGI IMG/M metagenome (GOLD analysis project Ga0126342, IMG submission 92528) | Coral microbial communities from Lord Howe Island, Old Settlement Bay, Australia - Cyphastrea 1 metagenome | ecosystem: Host-associated > Invertebrates > Cnidaria > Coral ...
AATCTAACTTGAATGACGAATCCAAATCGGAAATTGAATCGCAAACTAACGAATTGATATTAATCAAGAATCGCTTACTAACGCCCATACTCCCCGCAGGACTCGAATCGTTCCGAATCAAATCGTTAATCGAATCGCACTAGGCGGAATCGAAGGCCAATTCTCAGGGAATCAATTCCTTCTGTAAAAAATCGAATCGAAATCGCCAAAAACGAACCGGGACCACCCTGTATATATCACTAATATATCATTAATAATGAAATGGTGGATGGTTCAACAAACAACACCTTATAATTGGTGAATTAAGTTGGTGGATGGTACAACTGATTCATAACTAATGGATGTGAATGGTTATAGTTATTGTTCAACTGGTTTTTACCATATATAATTCTTTGTTGATTCACACAGTTATTTTTGTAGTGGGGAGATGGGGACGATTTGGTGAGGGATGCAGAATTCCTCCCAAATAGTGTTGAGACATTTCCAGGATGATTCATTCATATTTGTTTGCTGTTGCATTCTCAGAATCAGTGAGCTCCAGTCGACAAAAAAAAAAGATCCTATATTTACCTGCTTGCTTCCCACACACACACACACACATTCTAGTGAGAAAATCCTTGAATGAACTGGATAGATGAGGAGTAACTGGCACTGAGGCATCGCTTCCCGCCTGCCAGCCCGGCGTAAAGTCTGGCACGAAGCTCTGTTCAGGCGGGGAGGACCTTGGTCTTCTTGCCGATGGTCAGGTTGGCTCTTCAGCACAAGTGGACAGTGGGATATCTTTAGGATAGTACCCTCTGGTAAACTAACATAGCTATTGAACAAATGGCCATTTATAGTGGATTTACCGAACATTACCAAAATGGTAATTTTCCACCGTGATGTAAACGTTTACCAGAGGGTAGCCAATATTAGCCATCATTAACCATCATTAACCATCATTAACCATGTATATTAGCCAATGATGGTATACATTCCTCAAAAGGTCATGCCATTTGGATCCGGCCAGATCCGGCCATTTGGCGAAACCTCCGCCTTGCAAAAAAACCTGCTGGAATCGTCCCAGAAGCTGGTCACTCTTGGCCTATTAACGAACTGGAAAATCACCATAAATGGTGATTTAACCACCAGAAAAATGGTGATTTAACCACCAGAAAAATGGTGATTTAAGGGTTAACAATGGTGAATTTCATGGGATGATAATGGGATTTACCATCTGGTTATGACTAACAGTTCGCCATGGAACATCACCATGCTATTAATAGGTAAACAAAACCATCTATATTTCTATGGGCCATTTTCCATGGCTATGTTAAATAACCAGAGGGTATCTCATTATCCCACATCCTGACCAAAAACCACCAACAACTTTCAGATTCAATGTATTCGGAATCATCTGAGGCGGCGAACAACTTGCCAGTGGTCTTGGGTCGCTCAAAACCATGCACAGTACCACCAGCACCCAAAATTTACATGGTTAAACGCAAAAGGTACAACAATCACTAGAAATTTATCTATGAAATCACTACTTCTATGGTATCTATGATGATTTGGCCATGATATATTGCAATTTGGCTGGTCAAATCCAGGATGATTCGTGATGATCTGGGCGCTCCTGCAGCACGGAGCTTCTTGCCGCCTGGGGGCAAAGACTATACAAGTTGCCCAACAAAAAATGGGGTCATACAGTCATACATTTATAAATTATACATTAATAATTATACATATATCCATTCATTCACCTATATGATAGCTATCATCACCTATCCATCACTTGGGATTTTTACCATTTTTTTAATATACCCTCTGGTTATTTAACAGTTCGCCATGGACATTTTAATTTATGGATATTTATGGCCCATAGAAATAGATGGTTTACCTGTCTGGGTTTACCTGGGTTTAGCTATTAAAAATGGGATAAAATGGGTGGATCTTTCCATGGCTATGTGGCTTGGAGGGGTCCCAGGTAGCTGGCCTGGCTGAGCAGCAGCAGGGCATCGGCTTCCGCGAGCCGATCCTCGCCGGAGCGGAAGAGCTGAGACCTCGGCGCGGGGATGGGGCACCAACGAAGGAGGAAGTGACGTGAGAAATTGAAACACATCAGATAAGATCAGATAACTGGCCAAATGGATCCAAATGGATAACTGGCCATCAGATAACTGGTCATATTGAATATTGAAACATCATATTTCTTTTTTACCAGAATTCACAAGTGAGATATGGACGATATGGACGATGTTTCTTTTTGGACATTGACATGTCCTTTTCAACGGGTTGAGTCTTGTCTGGGGATAACATCTGTGTGATGCAGAGAGTGACCGGACCCGGATTGTGGAAGAACATGTTGAGGAGACATGGTACCACCAAAAAGTTCGAGTGAATCGGTGGGAGGGATTCAAAATCAGTTACCCTCTGGTAAACTAACATAGCTATGGAAAATCACCATTTTTAATGGAAAAATAAACTATAAATGGCCATTTTCAATAGCTATGTTAGTTTACCAAATGGTATTACAGTATATTTCAAGATTCAAAAATATTGATAGGTATAAAAGTCATGAAGAAATAAGTCGCCTGAAGTCGTACCATGAAGAGCTTTTGCCTCTCAGCTCGCATTTGGATGAGTCCCTCGGGACTCCGGCGCTTGCTCAGCGGCCATCATGGCTTTCTGGTACTCCCCACGTTCCAACTGAACCTTCGGCAGGTGATGGGGAGCTAAGTCACAACTCAGCTTGGGAGTGGCTTAGCCGGCTTAGCCCCATGATGTATGAGTGGATATCCTTGGATGCTAGAACATGGATGAACATGGAAGAAAAAACAAAAACGTGGACCCCCCCATACTGTTCGATGGTAAAATCACATCTTGGAGATGTCATTGGTGTGTTATCCTGCATCCCCGACCTGGATAAAGGGAAATGATGCTAGAAATCCTTAAAATATCCTAAACTCGTATCCAACGCGGTCCAACGCCCAACAATTTCACCATCTAAAGACCTTATATAATTTCCAGATTTATTCCTCATGTTTCCTGCCAATGTCCATGGTTTTTTCATGTTTTTCCCCTGGATAAAACATAAAACAAGGAGAACCCATTGAGGGTCTCGTTGCTTACCCGAGTAAAGCCGCTGCCAAGACACCCGCGACAGCATCATGAGGCATCTAGCTTGACCCTGCGCAAGCTAAGAATAGATTGGGCAAAAGGGGGGAAAAGTCACACACCCATTAAAAGGATTCCCATTATTATATAATCATTATGAAAATGCCCCCAAAGTGATATAGCCATATGAAATAAATTAATTAGTGATATAGCCATTAGTAACCATTAGTGATAAATCATCCCTAGAAAATTACCCTCTGGTAAACTAACATAACTATGGAAAATCACCATGCTATTAATGGGACAATCCACTATTTCTATGGCCATGTTCAATAGCTATGTTAAATTACCAGAGGGCAATCATTGTGAAATGGATGACCACAAACCATATACATCGTATATTAGTATATCATCATATACCATGTAACTCGATGTAACTTGTCAATGGCACAATCAAAAATGGCTTGCTGGAACATCACAGCAAGAGACTTCCGTCGAGTTCGGGGATTTCCCGTTGCTATACTTGATGGGGATACCCAAAATATCGAGGTTTTATATCATTGATATATGATTGATATATGGATGTATATATATATTATTATATTATGATGTTATTATTATGTATATGGATTAATATGGATTAATATGGTTGAGACATGTTGAGACCATCTGTTTTTTCCATTCAACTCTATCCCAAATGTGGGATCCACATTGGAGGTTTTTTTGGCTCAACAACCATGACTCTGGATGGGTTTCCTTAAGATTTCCCCTCAGTACTTTTTTTCGGCAGCATGGGCTGAGCTGTTGAGATTGAGCTGTCACCTTCGAACCCACCATTCAATGGATTGGTTTAAGGGAAAAATTACAGGAAACCATAGATTTTCCCATTAAGTATGGGTTTTCCCGTAAATTTTCCCTTAATCCAATCCATTGAACCATTCACTCCAGAAAACAAAACACAAAGGTATATGGCACACTGAAGTCAAAGGCAAACATTCTGGACCTAGGTTGAACCCATATGTATGGAACATGACTCCATCACCACGGTTCACCAACTTCTTTTTAACATTTTTGGATGTTGCACCTGACATTCCACACCATCGGCCATCTCTGCTATCCCTGGCACCTTCCAGTCGCCATGGCGCTGGCACTCCTTGTGCGCCTAGGACCAGTGACTGGCCGGGTATGTTTGGGGGATATTGACCAGTATTTTGTCGCAAAATCTCTGACAAAGAACTTCCCCAAGAAGAGACCTCAGCCAATGGTATGATTCCGATGGTTCAACCGCCCACGCCACACCTGGAACATGATGTGTCCAGCTTCAGTGTAGTCCTGTCGTCGCTGAGTCGATGTGGGTTGATCATTTTTGGTCAGCATCCAACTCTGGTTGGTGGTTGAGCCTACCCCTCTGAAAAATATGAATTATTCAGTTGGGAGTATTATTCCCAATATAAATGGACAAAAATACCAAACATGTTCCAAACCACCAAGCAGTTTTGGTCAACATCCAACTTGTCAGTGATAACTCACCCTATTTTGGTGGCTACCTGATTGACCCAATGGCCCGACCCATCGTCCCACATGGATACCCACGTGGACACAAACTTTTAAGGTGCTCTGGAGTTCATTTCGATCCGAATCCGATCAGAAACACCACACCTGGTTACCTTTTTGCCCCCAAAATGAACTAATTCATCCAGTATGACAAAACAGGGTTTCTGGAGAGTATGACTTGGGAGAAAAGTAAACATGAGACAGCTGAAAGTCTGAGACAACCAAATCTTTGGCGGGCTTATCTCAAACATCACCGCCAAAAAACTACAAGTCCACCCAAAAAAGGACACTAAGAAGAAAATCTATGACAATTATCAGGTAAATCCCTTAAATCCTGAGCTTTTGTTGTTTCTGTTAATGTTTTTTTTGACATCTCATTGGCTGAACCCCGCTGATCTTCGAAAAAAAAACACCACGGGAGAACCATCATCTGTTTAGCCACCCTCCTCCATCTCCATCAGCACTTTGGCGTCTTGGATCTTCAACTCGCTGACGTGGCGCCTCCGTGGCTTCGATGGAGGGCCTGTTGAAAGCCTTGGTGGGTCCTCCCTACACGGTTGGATCATTTACACAGCTGCTTATGGACAGCTGGATAGTTTAGAAATCTGAGATTTCCATATTTTTCCGGGCCATGACACATGACATCATCTATTGACACTTGAATCATGTTAACTCTCCATTTCCGGATGGTTAAATCATGTTAAAATCCCCATACCACATTGGGTTTGTGCAAAAGTACAATACCACTTAAATTTGATGGTTTACAATCATTAATTTTCTCATTGCAAGACCACCGATTGGGGGTAAATCCATGTAAATTCCCCATTTTCAGACCCCAATTCATATTGGAGAATAAACATGTCACATTGACATCAACCTACTATAAGTACCATCCACCATTCCAAAAATACGGATCTGGGATCTGTTGGGCATCTTCTTTTTGGGACTCAATATGTTCATATAATTTTATAAATGTATATGTTCCTTTCTGATTTCCCCGCCATTTTTCCCCATTTTTCCTCCATGTTTGACATGAAATCGATCCCTTCAGCACCACCGAGCACCCCCATGGCCCATGGCACCTGCCCTCCGCCATCGCCTCCATCGCCTCCATCGCCGTCTTCAGCGCCTCCCGCGCTCTGCGCGGCTCCCGGCGCCGCAGGCGCGCACGGCACAGCGCCGCGGCGGCGCGGGAGAACGCCACGCAACGGGAGGCGGCCTTTGGATGGAGAATTTTTCGAAGAAAATGGGGAAAAAAATATGGAAACTATGAAAAAATGGAGAAGTTTCATAAATGTTCGGCAAAGTTGAGTTGTTTTATCCATATTTTTCGTGGATTTTTGGAGGAAGATCAAGCTTTTTTACATATGTTTCTCATACCAAAGCAACAACAGACTTGGACATTGATCATTTTTTCGGCTGTTTTTTGTTCAAAATAGGAGCAATGCATGATGGCGATAACTGTTTGGGGCTGTTTTGCCATGGGTCATTAAATGTCCCCATTGAACATCACCCAACCATTATAGGTATATGGTCTACCAAATGGCTACTTTTTCAGGTGATGTCCAATATTCCCAAAATGGGACAGTTACCAAGCCCTGAATTTCCTCACTTGTTGGTAACTGAATTGTTCAAAACAGCTGGGATTTATGGATGTTCATCCCATTAAAATTGATACTTCAATTGGTTTTGACCCATCCCCACTTCTTATTTTGCTGAACCCCTTCACCACCCAATCTGCAAATCTCCTGACTCCTGATATTTCCGACCTGGGGGACTTCTGGGGCTTTCAACATCGCCTCGGACTGGTAGATTGCTGGAAGTTGAACCAATGCTGGAGATCCAAAGTTATGGGGTACCAAAGGCATTCGAACATGTTCATTATTCGAATCAAACTAAAATATATCATGGTTAATTAATGTTAATTATATATTGGTGATAACTAAATCTTGCTCTCCTCTCTCTCTCTCTCTCTGTCTCTCTCTCTGTCCCTACTCCTCTACCATTCTCTACCTTGACACAATATGTAAAGCAAAGGGGCCACCCTGTGCTAAGGGTGTCACAACCTATGTTCTCCCCAAAACTGGACGCTTTCCACCGAATCGTCAAGATAATATTACGTAACATATGATATGGTACCCCCCAAAAAAGATGCCGGAAAGCTGTAAACCTGGAAATTTCAAGGAACACAGCAGCTATAGCATCCTGGAATCCTGGAACCACGATTTTTTTGGTGTCGCTATGGACCAAAAATCTGCGGCCTCTTGCGCCGCAGCCAACGCCTCTTTGAGCTGGTCTCCTGAAAGAAATCAGCCAAGGCGGTTCTGGTTGGGCTTGGAACATGCGGCGCCAAAAGGTGAGTTGACCAACGAAACATGTTTGGATGCAACCTTTAAACATATCTTGAAAATTCTTGAAAACATCATTGAGACAAACAAAAACATGACTAAGACAATTTAAGACTCTAGTTATTGCCATTGTGATGTGGAATGGATCTGAACATTGACTCAACATATAAAATTAGCTGGGTATGACAGATTTGCTCATTTGTGGCAACAAATAAGCCTTATATATATATACTGACCTACCAAACCAGGGTGTGAACCCATGCGTCTGCGGGACATCCCCAAACCCAAACCACGCAGCCATGAGATTGGAACGTGGGGATAAATCGTGGCTATATTGGTCACAAAATCGGAGCAAACCACAGTTTCTCGTAGTCAACTATCAACTATCGTAAACTATCAACTATCGTAAACTATCAACTATCAACAACTATCATCAACTATCAACTATCAGCAACTATCACCAACTATCAACTATCAGCAACTATCACCAACTATCATCAACTATCAACTATCAGCAACTATCATCAACTATCAAGTACCAGCAACTATCATCAACTATCATCAACTATCAACTTCTGATCCCATGTTTGAGGTCATCCGACTTTGACATTGTGCTGTCCTTGCAGGTACAGCATAGACAGCGCACACAGCGCAGCTGCTTCCATCCTCCTGGGGGCAGGTTAGGGGATAATATGGACAATGATTGGTGGTATATGAATTGGGATAATATGAATTGGGATAATATGAACCCCAAAGTCTCATGGTGCTTCATCATTTTCCATCATTTTCCATCATTTTTACATGGTAAACATGGACATGATTGGACATGCTTTGAGCGTTTCGTAGAATTCTTTGCTTCTCTGAGGGCCCACGGTAAGTAAAACTTCCAGTCCTGTCACCCAGCTCTTCAAAGATTTCTTTGCACATCTGTGCTGTCTTCATGACACCCTCTGTGCCTGAAAGTGCCTGATGCCGCAGAAATGTGGCGAATCCCAGGCATGTTTGCTTTTCGCAGCACCTTCATGTGGATGAACGGTTGCTGTTGCTTTAGTACTGTCTGGGAAAGTGGCGCAAAGGTGGAGTAACATGGAGTAACATCTACTTTCCCTGGGAAAATCACTTAAACATGGATCAACATGTGCGATCAGTTTCCCCTTAAAGGGGCAGCTAGTAAGAATGTAAGAATTGCTTACTTGTCACAGGAGAACTCCGGAACGGGCCCATCCAAAGTTGCAACATGACATCTTTGCAAAGGTCCCTTCCAAGCAACTTCCAACTTCCAATTTCCATCAGCTTCATCGGTCCCAATGCCAAGAAATCTCCCTGCCTTAGTGGCTCCAATGGCAGCCAGCATCATATGAGCTTCAATTCTCCTGGCGTATGGGACCTCATGGATTGGGAGATTGATCTACTGGTGGCTACTCTGCACATATCAGGATCTCAGCTATTGATGGGAAAACACGCACAGAAATGTCAATTTTGACACCACCTTTGTAATACCTTTGTTCCATCTGATCATCTTGCAATTTTCCCATCGCTCAATCACCCCAAAAAACACCGCAAACTCAGCATACTCACTTACAATTCACATCAACCCCAAGTCAAGAATCCAAAGTCGTAGATCAAAGCTCACTCAATACCTGGTTGGTGGTATACCTACCCCTCTGAAAAATATGACTTCGTCACTTGGGATGGTTATTCCATTCCAAACTGAATGGAAAAATAATCCATTCATGTTCCAGTCACCACAAACCAGATTATCATCAGTATACCAACCATGGTTCATAGATATTAATGGTGATATTAATGGTGATATTGATGGTGATTATTACTAATGATATTGAACCACCAACCAGAAACTCGTGGGCAGAATCCCCAAATCGAACCATTGGTCACCATGACGCTCCTGTCATTCAGGCTTCGGGCACGACCGAGGCAGCTTCGGGCTGGTCTCAAGGCCACCTGGGATCCAAAATCAGTTCTGGTTGGTTGAAACACAACAAAAACAAATCAAATTACAATCCCCATATGCTCCATGTATGGTATATTTACCTACATTTGGGTGATTTCTGGGGCAAATGTAGGTAAATGTTCCATACATGGAGCATATGGGATCTATATCAACAAATGACTGTGATGTTTGTTGTTCTTTTTGGACGCCACATGAGTTTTTGTTCCGGAAAAATTGGAGAGTGTCGAAGTTGGAATTGCAATCTACGAAAGTGAAGATTTGAGCCAAAGAATGCACTGGGAAACTGACTGGAAACTGGATGGGGGCTGTCAATCTGTTCAGGAGTTTCCTGAACCATCATGACATCATGCTGCGATGAGTTGTAGTTTTGGAAAGAGAAACCACTGCATTGGGTTTTTGAATCTCTTGGATGACAATACATTTGGCCTAATCAAAAAATGCCTAACAAAAAGATTGGCTTTCATCTTGCTGAAAGCTCAAAATAATGCCGACAAATGATCGGGACATCCTGAAACAAAAACTAATACTATCTAACAAGAACCAGTACTTCTTTTCTTGCCCTGGCCTAGTCTTTATTCACTATATTATAGGGCTAATATATGTATATATATCAAATAATAATAATAACAACAATAATAAAAATTAAAAATAAAAATAATAATATTTGTTTACAATTCTAAAAAAAAACTATCCCCCATTAATCATTGGAGAATTTTGGGGCTGGGTCAAGATCCAAATTCACCATGCCATGGTGGAGACCAACTTTGCGCCTCCGGTGCTCCCAGTCGCAGGTGTGCGGCACACAGCAGCTCTGACAGCTGGGCCTGGAGCATCTGCAGGAAACCGTGGCTTTTTTGACCCGGCCTGGCTATGACGAACAGTTCGCCATGGGATTTCGATGGCCCTAATCGAAATAGATGGTGAACAACTGGGTTTACCTATCTATTAATAGCATGGGTGGATCTTTCCATGGCGAACTGTGAATGTCATAACCAGATGGTAATGTTTTTTTGACATCTTTCTAGCTTGAAATCCAATACAGGCGTCTTCGAATCTCATGTTCATCATTTTTTTCAATTTTTGGGAATCTGAAGATCGGTCGGGATGTGCACTGGCCTCACATTCCAGCTTCAGAGGGCCTTGATTCTCCAAGATGCTCATGGATGCCTCAGGGGTGTTTACAAAACGGCTGCCCAACATCATCCAAATCGCTTGTGCCATGGATCTGACCATTCATATCTCCATTTTCTGAGCTGTTGAGATACTCTCCATCTTCTCCATCACTGGAAATCTGGTTATTTTATTTATTTTTATTTCATGTCCAGGGCTACTGGATGCTTGATCCCAGATTTTGAAAAACATGCTGCTTCCTGGGCTCAAAGTATCAGCATGTCATGGCACCTCCGCTTTCTTCACCGCGTTCTCCGGATCGTCCTCTGCAGGTTCTCGGGATCTCTGCCGCAATCGCATCCGCCAGCTATGTTTGAATCAAACAGCCCCCATTCTATGGTTGCAAAATATGAGTATGTGTTATAAAATAATCCTAGCTCTACATCCACCACGGTTTCTGAGGGGTGTTTAAATCGTTCAAAAAAAAGGAGGATGGGATTCACCACTTTCAAACCACTTTGTCAAGTTGGCAAAACACATCCACTGCACCTCCTTCCAATACAACAAGGCCATTCTCTGCAAGGTGTACGCCTGTCATGGAGCCAATCAGTAAACGATTTGCGCAAAAGGTTGGTATCCGATCACCACAAGCATCCGAAAACGATGTTTGATTGTTTGATATTTACAATCTGGTTATTTGTTACATAGCCATGGAAAGATCCACCCATTTTCAATAGGTAAACCATCTATTTCTATTTCTATGGGCCATTCTCCATGGCTATGTTAGTCATAACCAGAGGGTAATTTGATAGGCGCTGGATATGTTATCTTTGACTATCCAAAAAAACTGCACGTATTGGTGCATTCTATGTATAGTCAGTAAGCAGCCAGGACGTGTCAATTGTCAGCAATATTCCAGACCTGAAACAACATGGCGGTTTCCTACAATGGGACCGCAAAATATTCCAGAACTACTTATTGTCAATGGGAAAAACAATGGTTTGGGGCACCCATATTTCAGAAAACATAACACATGGTTTTTCTTGAATTGTTTGCTCGCCCTGCCCCCCCCCATCCAACTGACCAGAACGATTTCACCAAACCTGCCATCGCAGGTCTCCGCAGAACTTGAAGACCTCAAGCGCCTGGGTCGGGGTCAACCGGTCAACCCAAACATCTATGGGTTCCTATAGGTTTCCATGGGTCCCATGGTCCAGAAAAAGTGGATTTCCTTGGGATTTTCGGATGATCAGCCATCTGCTTACTGGTGCGTTTTACGCAGGGATATTTCGGGAATGATCCATTTCATCACTAGTAATAATCATCCCAGCAAACCCCCAGTCCCATCCATTCCCTACGTTTAGCAAACAGTAAGTCTGGGATGATCATATTGTTCAGTCTGCCCTTGGAAATCCAGTCATGATGCTGGGATGATCATCTTTACCCATATACTCTTGGTTTTTATATCATTTACCCTCTGGTGAACTAACATAGCAATTGAAAATGTCCATTTATAGTGGATTTTCCCATGAAAAATTGTGATTTTCCATTGCTATGTTAGTTCACCAGAGGGTAAATCCCATTACATCACCATGCTGTTCCCATAACATCACCATGGAGGTTTGAAAAAAACCGGGCTACCCCCAGTTCTCATCCATTTATAGATGGATGTTCCATGAAATCAACCATCCAGCTATGGTATCCCCATGACTATGGGAACCACCATATAGTTGAACCATACCATTTTGGTTAATTAATAAACATGAATGATGGTTCATTATATCAATGAAATGGTTAATACATATACTAATACTAATACAATTTATATTATATATCATTAATGTATATTAATCTGGTTGGTGGTATACCTACCCCTCTGAAAAATATGAGTGCGTCGGTTGGGATGATGATTATTCCCAACTGAATGGAAAAATAATCTATTCATGTTCCAAAGCACCAACCAGTTACCATAGTATTTACTATCAGATTTACCATATTCTATTTACCCAGTATTTACATGCATTTACCATCGATTATATATCATTAATATATTATTTTTTAGTCTGGTTGATGGTTTCAATCAACCCCTCTGAAAAAATATGAGTTCGTCAGTTGGGGTGTCTATTCCCAATATATGGAAACATAATCCATTCATGTTCCAAAGCACCAACCAGGTAATCCATGAATATTCCATTCATATCCACTAATCCCTGATTTTGCCAGGTGTTGTTCTGATTTTGCCAAAGCACCAACCAGTAATGGATGTGAATGGGTTCAACTGGTTCCCGTTCGCCCCAGGTGACCTTTATATAAAACCAGCGCCACCGGTGGATCCGTCCTTCTGCGCCGCCGCAACACCGCTGCCGTGGGCGTCCGTCGCAAAGGCCAGCTGCAGCAGGGCTCGCCCAAGGCCGTGGGAGTGGCGGCCCTTGAAGCGAGCTGTGGCCGTTGGTTTTGTTGGGAAAATCATGGGAAAATCTATAGGAAACCATAGATTTTCTCATGAAAATGATGGGTGTTTGCTGTAAATGTTACCTTAAACCCATCCATTGACATGTGGAACATGGTGGAACCACCATGGTAGGTATTCAAAGCCGTCATTGTAGGCTGTAGGTGACATTTTATTAGAATATTTTTTTGTTTCCTTGGGTTTGTATTGAATCAAGTGTGAAACACCCCATAAATGGTCCCAAATAAGTGTAAATCCCTGTAAATCCACCATGGTTTCTAGGGGGTGTTTAGTATTAGAGGGGAAGGGATTAATCAGTGTGAAACAAATACAATTAGCTATCATTGTATCCATGTGCATCAACAGTTGTGAAAAAACAAAGTCATGAATTTCTGCAACGTGTTAGATAAATACGTTTCAATTATTTCCCAATTGCCAGTACCTCTGGGTAAACCCTGCTTCATCCTGCTTACAATTATGATTCAGAGTATGGTTGTGAAATCCCTCAATGTTTGTAGCTTCACAAGGTGTCTGATGCACCCACCTCTTGAAACGCCTCAATTGCCTCTTCGCAAAACTCCTGGCACTGGCTTTCTCTGGCGGCGTATCTTTATGATGGCGTTTTCCCGCTTTGAATGGCGCCTGGAGAATTGCCACATGTTCTCTGCCATTTCCAAGTGTACCATCCCTTCTGGTTGGTGGTTGAGCCCTACCCCTCTGAAAAATGATGGACTTCGTCAGTTGGGATGATGATTATTCTCAACTGTTTCTGGAAAGTCATAATCCATTCCATGGTTCCAAACCACCAACCAGTGATTCTTAACCATGATTAACCATGATTAACCATCATTAGCCCATACTAAACCAATGTTCCAAAGCACCAACCATCTCTTTTTTGGGCTGGTTCGTGCTTGGATGTGATATATCCATTGGATCCCGAGGGGTCAACCAAAGAAGTAGGAACCTATAGGAACCAGGGCAAGCATGAGACATAACAACGCTGTGCACAAACAAATATCTACATATTATAAATATAATATTTAATTTATATATTATAATATATATATAATATTTAATATATATATATATAATATATATATATAATATAATATATACAATATATGTATATTATATATTATATATTATATATATAATAATATATATATATATATTACATTATATATTATATATTATATATTTTATATTATATATTATATATTATATATAATATATATATATATATATATAATATATATATATATATATATAATATATAATAATATATATATATATATAATATTATATTATATATATATTATATTATAAAACAGGCCGTGCCTTGCTAAAGTGGCAAACAATAATAGTATAAAATTAACAAGACTTGACCAAGAATGTGGAATGTGGCTAACCCAATGAGAATTCTCTATATAATTGGAATTTAATGATACCGTGTCTGCCAACACGTTGGAGATCACGTCCATCGCTCCTTTGCTCGAGACAAATCTGTGGACGCATTGGCCATCACCAGAAGGCAAAAACCTGACGGAAATAACTGAGAAAACCATTGGTTTTCTGTAAATGGAGGATTGTCCATGGGAAATTGTTGGTAGCGGCAGGCGGGCTCTTTCTATCAAACCGCACACACATCCTGATCCATTTGAAGATGGGGAATCCTGAGGCGTCTGAACGTGGTCAAGAAAACAAACGTCTTTTTATGTGCCCACACGAGCGACATTCTGTGCAGCTCCCAGATTAGAGCATTGAGAAATTCTTTCTCTTTCTCTGGAGAGCCAAAAATCCTGGAACCAATGCCAAACCCTTGATTGATAAATGGATCATCAAAACGTGCCCAGTGGGATGTAGGAACATTTAGGGACCATGTATCGGTCAAAATGGTCCCGCCGGTTGCAACTTGGTTTAGTTTTCCCCATTGAACTACTTGGATATATCTGACTTGAGTCCTACTGTGGATGGTTGCGAAATCCTGCACCACTTTGGATGGTTGAAACCTGAAAATAATGGGATGTTTACCACCTATCAACTGGTGCAGGATTTCGCAACCATCCACCGTAGTCATTGTAAGTCCTAGTCATTGCCCATAGGATCCATGTATGGTATATATGCTAACATTTGGGGTATATGGATGGTAAATATTACCATATATAGCATACATGGATCCTAGTCATTGTAGTTCTTAACCAACTGGCGCCTTCATAGCTCGGCAGATCGTGGCTTCGGAAGGCCTCCAAGGCCTAGACGAGCAGAAAGGACCCCCCCCGGGGCAAATGGGGCATTCAACCAACCAACATGGGGATGGAGTGGGGTGAAGATACAGCCAGTATATAATTATATAATCCAACATAGAGTATATGATTTGTCTGAAAATAGGATTATAGCCAAAACCATGGCAATTCTAGGAAAATGATGGTCAACCAGTCAACCATCAAAGTTAACGGAGTAGCCTATATCTTAAGACAGCCCGAATGCAAAAAAAACACTTCAAGTGGCAATGTGTCGGTTCAAAGCCTCCAATTTGATGGATAAACCCATCCAACTCACTGAGTAGACTGAGTTTCCCCTATATTGTTTATGGTTTGATATGTGTTTGATATGATGAAACCATGTGAAACCATGTTAAACCATCTTAAACCATATTCAACCATGTTAGACATTGCTAGACATTCACGGTGAAATCGCCCTTCCAAATCCCCCGAAATCCGTCGATTTTTATCGCACCTCAGTGGCCAGCTTCAGAGCCTCTGGAGCCTGGCCAATCTTTTTTTTTAATGTGGGGTTATGATTTACAAAAGGAGTTATGTATACCCAAATGTTGATATGTTTACCATGACTTTTCATTGATCTGTTTTTTTGTAGCTGACCAAGATTGGCCAATGAAAAGAGCTTCTTAACTATGACCAATAGTAAGCCAATCAATTGATCTAAGGATTACTGATCTGTCGGCTTCTTAACTCCCCAACTGACCAAGAGCTTTGCGATCATCGAGGTCCACTCTCCTGGCCTCACCCAGCGCTAGCTGCATCTCCTAAGCCGTTCCATCTGACGATAACGGTTGTACCAACTGGTAAACAAACAACACGGGATGGAAAATTACCATTGTTGATAGGTAGATCAAGGAACCAAATGGCAATGGCTTCAATAGCTATGTTAAATGACCAAAGGGTAGATGTAAAATGATGTAAACATTCCCATGATTGGTTCAGGCATGAAGTTTTGTTTTGACCGAACTTGTTGTTTGAACAAGCCAGGGGCTGTTTCAATTCCTTATGATAAGTGTCTAACAAAAATGACGATGGTTGTTGACTGTTGATCAAATTACCACAAGCTTGCATAATTCAATCATCCTAACATATCCCATGTTTTCATTATTTTTGAGCTACAACCATAAACATGCATAACAACGCATAAAGCTGATGATTGGCGATTTCAAATCTCCCCATATGTTTGGCCATAGAAATCTTAGAATTGCTTATATTAGATCTTATATTAGTAAATCATCTTAAATCATCCTTGCGTTGCGACTATGCACTGCTGGTGACAACCTTGGTGCCGAGTCTCCGCCGTGCTCAGCAACATCTTGCTTTTCCCCACTGGGGAAAGGTCCTTTTCCGACAGTGCCTCCCGGGCCATCTGCAGGGCTGCACGGCTCCTGGGCAGAACCGCTGAAGACGTGTTGTGCCCAACGTGTTTCCAAAGGGGGCGTCCAAAGCAAGGCCGGCAAAAAACACATCTTAGACGGTCTGAGTTGATAATGATGACCATTAATATTGATGGTTGAAGTAGACTCAACTAACCATAACTAACCATAACTAACCACATCTAATCTAACCATCAAATAGTGATGGAAACGCACACATCAGAACCTGCAGAAACCACATCCGTCCCTTGCAGCACGAAATGCGCCTTCCACAGCACCGGAAGCAGTGCCACAGCAGCCGCAAGGCATCAGCTGCCTCACTGGAGCCGCTGTCGTGGATGCGATTGGCCTTGTCTTCACACTCCTGGCTGAAAATGGGATGTAGAATGTGGTCAATTCAATAATAATAGTATAGTATAAAATAGTATAAGTATAATAGTAAAATATGTGATAATACAGTAATTAATTAGTAATAATAATAATATACCATCCCCATCCCCAACACAGGTTTATTCTTGAGTAGACCTAAACAGGGTTTCTGCTTTGTATGTTTCCCCAGTTTAGGAATTGCTAGACTTGTATTTGTACACATCATACTTTTGGCAACCAATGATGGTGAGGGTAATCCCACATTTGTAGTTCCCGAAACGTCGTCTAATCCTCGGTGTTACAAGCAAACATAAGCAAATGAGTTCTCTTTTTCAGTTTCCCCAAACAATAATCATCCAAATCAATATCCTAAATCTTGAACTAACCATCCCATTAAACATCCATTGGGGGTCAGTTTACATCTTCCCAAATAGGAGTATAACTCTCAAGGATTGACAACTGTTGCTTCGCCCGTGCTCTCAACTTGTTGGTGCTTCTCAACTCCGCCCAAAAGAAAGTGTTTATTCAGTCAGGTGACATGTCAAGTACCTCCTACCGAGACTCCTACCAAATATTTTCGGACTACATGTAAGAACCTTAACACGTTGGACATATGGGTTTGTCTGAAAATAGGCTTAATCTTCCCAATGAAATAGCCATTTTTCATAGGGATTGTCTGATCAGCAAAACCATTGGGTTTAATTAGGGGTTTTCACGACATTTTCAGACACACCCATATTTGGGTATGGGTCAAAATTAGGTACCCCAATAATTGGATGGTGAATACTAAACTAGACTAACATCTGTGGTCCCCTAGGTCTTCCATTTTGACCCACATCCATTTGGAAATCCCAAACAAATTGCCCAAAGTGAGACCTGAATCAGTTGGGTACCCTACAGCACCAGGGCTCCTGGAATCGGCCCTGCTCCAAAGCCTCTTCCGCATCTTTCAACGCCTCGTCGATCTGCGACGAAGCGTCCTCTTCCACCAAGGAAGGGTAGAAGAAACCATCGCCTGAACGTGTTGAGGCCGTTGCTTCCCCATGAAAAATGAGTCACGTAAAGTGGAACATGGCGAATTCGTAAAGTGCCAAATAGATCCAAATTGTGAAATGATTATGATTTAGACATATTTTCATATCTTACATGCAATTTAAATGCGTTCTCTTAGTAGATTCCATTGATTGGGCAAACACTAGGCAACCGCGATCGCAGTTCTGATTCAGCGCACCTGTTGGTGGAGGCTCGCAAGGCAAGTACAGCTCAGGCTCGCGCAACTCGAAGACCATGGCAACGCGCGATGGCTTTGGAAAGTGGTGGGGATTAGGATGGGGATCCAAAGGGGTAACAAAACAAGACGATAACTTTCCCTATGGATCCAAACACTGTCTGAGAAGGTACTTAACCCTCCAAAGTATAGTAAATTATATATACCCCAAACACTTCCTAAGAAGGTACTTGGATCCATAGGGTTTTATGTTTGCCCCACCAAAAAAAACAGAGACCAAGGTTTACCAAGCCTTGACGATCTGTTTGCAAGTTTCTAGATGCTTGTGTTCGTCTTCACATGCAAGAGCCAAGTCGGCAAAGTTTGCACCGGTTTCGCTACAAGATGCTACAAGACTCCAATTTGGGACATAGAAGAATGCATTGGCTATCAAATATTTGCAACTGGGCATTCTTTCAGATTGAGATTCCAGAAGCTGGACAGGTCCCCATTGGAAGTCTACATAATAATCATGATATATCATGATATATCATGATATATCATGATGTCATATAGTTCTTCTAATTATAGACCACCTTAGATATTTAGATCTTGACTTGCCAACCACATCTTAAAACATCCCCCAATGGTTTTCCCATGCCCCGGGTCCTCTGTGCATAGCGACCCAGCAAGGCCTCCAGTGTCAAGGGCTGGTTCGCCGGGATCCAGTTGGACCTCAGCACCAAAACTTTCGCCGGCCCAAAAAGGCTACAAAAACAATGGAGGTCTTAAGCCAATCATGGGAATATCATGGGGATATATATATATATATATACCTGGAAACTCTAAGGTGCCACTTTTTTTTGGCCATTTGGCCAGAATGGACCGTTAGGCGGAACTCAACGTGAATGGGCGGAATTGAGTCGATGTGGTCCAAACTTGGTTTTCGGGAAT
>Ga0126342_10008179_pt1 | contig 18714 bp, 14 predicted proteins | sample Cyp1metagenome_FD_92528 | JGI IMG/M metagenome (GOLD analysis project Ga0126342, IMG submission 92528) | Coral microbial communities from Lord Howe Island, Old Settlement Bay, Australia - Cyphastrea 1 metagenome | ecosystem: Host-associated > Invertebrates > Cnidaria > Coral ...
TCGTTCTGTCCGTCCACGCTTCGTGCTCGCTCCCTCTGCGGCGAAGCAAACTAAACGAGAACGCAGAAATAGATAGCGACTAGACAGATGGGATAGAGTTAATTACATTAACAGAAATAGCGATTAGAAGACTGTAGGCGTAGCTGACACAGCATGCTGTGGTGAATCGTGGCCCCTGATACCATCAGTGCGCACGATGTTTGAGTAAAGATCTTACGTCGATTTCGTGCAGAGCACAGCTGGCCACACCCCAAGATTTTCAAGAAAAGGCGTGCTGTGTGCCGTCTTGCTTTTGGGTTCTCTGGCCCACCTTGTTTTTTTCTGAAGGACGCGTGACAACTGTTGAGGCAACCTCCGTATGCAAGATTAGAGTTTCCGGGAGGACATATGTTCCCATCATGAAAATTACAACCAAAATTGCACATGTTCACCTACCCTTTATTGGTCTGTTTACCCAGTTGTATGGTCCCAATGTATCCTCACTTTTGTTGTCGAAATCATAGCATTTGTTCTTTTGGTTGATATACTGCCACACCAGTAGTCGCACGGTACATCAACCAAATCAAAGATTCTCATCTTTGAATATATTGTACTTATATAGTGAAAGGATGGTTTGTTGCCTGTGATACCACCCCTCGATGTAGGTTCTCAATGGTTATCATATATAATAAATATACTATATTTGAACATATTTCAACATTTTTGAAAATATGTGAACATATTTGAACATATTTACATATAATAATCATGAAGTTGAAAGAATATGGAATGCTATAAGATTTCATCATTTGAGTGATGGTATGTTGAAAGTTCCATATTCTATCTGCTCCAGGATGACTATCATAGATTATTATTGTCTATACCCCAAGATTTCTGGTTATCAGCCCCCATGTTTCACCATGTTTTTCTCACATCCCCATGTGAAGTTGTGTCAAACCTTCCCTGCAACGCTGCATCCTCGGCACATTCTCAGTGATGAGCGTGGGAACGTTGGCACACTCCAAATGCAAGGCATACTCCTGGCCACCAAAAGAGCTGTGATGACAAAACATTGGGACATAAAACCACAAACACATGGTGATTGAAGCAGCAAACTTAGGGATTTATATTGGATTTATAGTTGATTTATAGTTGGGATTGATGATTTCAGCAAAATGGAAACACAAAAAAAAAACACTTGAGGGCACATCCCGGTGAGTAGGTGCTGGGTAAATAATCATGTGAAATACATCAGTGGATAATAACCATACAATGTGAGGCCCCCAAGATAGCTAACTTGGTTTATAACTCCAATAACTATGGTTTATGGTACTTATAACTATAGTTACTGGGGCTTATAAACCAACTTATAACTGGGGGGCCTCACATTGTAACAATGACTCATTGCTGTAATTCACACACGGTGAGCGAGCCAAGTGTTTATTGAGCTTCGCTGGGCAGTTGCCATAGTTCGCCTGAAGCTGTAATTTCATCAAAGCTTCCCTAAATATAATGTTTTGATCTTCAAGTGCAATTTCTTCAATCCTGGTTAAATCTCAATTCATCCCCAGTTTGATGGCTAAATGCCAAATTTCCATGTCCCAATTTGGACTGGTTCAATCCCTATCCTTTCGTGGTACCGTCGGATTTTGGGAGCCTGCGAATTTGTCCAGGAACAGCCGTGGAAGGAGATCACAGGTGGTGGCTCCTGAAACAAGCGGCCGGAACTGTACTTTTTTCGACCTCAACATGGGACTTAAACATAGAGTTAAACATGGTTCATAACATGAGATTTACACATCTATGGTAGCTACTATCTTGGTTTATATATAAGGCTAGCTCTTGACATGGATAATTATTGTATAATGTGTGTGTATTAAATATATATATATATATATATACATATATATATATATATGTATGTTTTTATGATGGTTATATCTGTATTGCAAAATATGACAAAGCAAGTTGACTTAGTAATCATACATAAGAAATCCATAAGAAGTTACAGTGAGTAGGAGCATTATATCATTATATCTTCTAAATCTTTGATACTCTCACCCTCACAACATGCTTATGTTTTTTACACATTTTTACTTCACTTAGTGGTGTGACCTGTCAAGTAGGCGTAAGTGGCGAAGATTGAGGGGATACTTAGGATCATCAGTTAGCCAAGTTGGTGAACATCACTAGCTGGGATGAATCTGCAGTTGGATAGGAGAACAAACACCAATAAGTGGGAGGCCTTTCTTGCACCAATTAACTATATTCTAGAAGAAAACACGTGTATATATATATGATTATATATGTATGATGTACAAGGTGTATATATATATATGATGATATATGTATATTTACTATAACATATATATATATATATACAATTATATACACATAAATATGATCATTCTAATGGTTGTGCCACTGCAACCACTCTATTTTTGCTCAAAGCTTCCTCTCCCAAAGATCGATGAGACGTGTTAACGGCCGGCGCAGGGCTACCGCTTATCACATGAGAAAGGAAACAGCATCAAATTTGACATTATATAAATTATAGTATTGAACTATCATTGAAAGATTGAACTTATCAATCATCATATTGAACTATCAATCATCATATTGAATTTATCAATCTTATAATATTGAACTCATCAATGTGTGATCTTCTTTGTTCAGGTTTGAATGTGAATCTTAAACTTATCATCACAAAAGGAATGCAATCTTATAATATTGAACTTGTCAGCGTGAGAGTAAAACTGCGTCAAAATGAAACACAAAACCGCAGCCACCCCACTGTCTCTACTTACGTTGGTTCTTATTATGCGCATTTCTTAAGGCAAATATCAACTCCAGTTTCAAAATGTCCAGGTTAGTAACCATAAACGTTGGTGTATAAACGATGCTTTCGCTTCGATCGATCTGTTGAACACGTTCTTCCACACGTTAGAACCATTAAAAGGGCCGGCCCAAGGGGCCAGTGGCCGTTTTTTCTCCCTGGGGGTCCCTGCGAAATTGGAGCTATAGGTAACTTTCACCGCCTGGCGCTCAACGCTGGATTCTGGTTTTTACTTCGAACTGGGCGAGCTGGAAAATATCACCACATTTGGATAGGTAAATCATATTTATTATGATGATTTTCCATGATTTACCTATTCAAGATGGAAAATCACATAAAATCACACATAACATCACCAGCTGTAAAAGGTAAATCATGGTAACTCATCATAAACCATCATGTTTATCAACTATTTCCATGTTCCAGTTCGCAAACTGTGAGGACCATTTCATAGCACCAGAGGCCATGGTATAGATGGATGGCCCATAGAAATAGCATAGAAATGGATGGTTTACCTTTACTGAATTGAAAAATGGTAAAATACTTGCCATCCATTACATCCCTTCGTAAAACATCAATCATCAATCATCACCACACCAGCCGACATCATGCACATCTATAGATACGCACCCGCAGGTCATCCCCATCTACTCCAAGAGAGGAGCTCTTGAACCAACCATGGCTGGAAAAGCCACCACTTTAAGGTCCGATGACTTTCCCATGTCACAGCTAGCCATGTTTGATTCTTGGGGACTTCTGTCATATATCCAATTTTATTCCAAGAATATCATTCTCACATACCGTCATTTTTTCTCATTTATCTAGGTAAATTATATCATAGAATTGGATGATGGGACAATTTACAGGAAACCCCTATATTTGATGGTAAAAACAATGGTTTCCTGTAGATTTTCCCTTAAACCAATTGAATCATTATAATATTTCACTAACCTGAATCTTGTGGCCATAAAAGGGGATGATTCCCCCAAATCCAAATCCTATGATCAAAACGGGCTCGGTCGAACAGGCTTCGGTCGTGATGAAATTTACCCAGAACTATGGTGATGTGTTCCATGAATTCCCCTTTACAAAAATGTGAATATATATATAATTATATATATATACCATAGGTATTACCATCATTAAATCATTTTTCATTATATGAAAATCACAGACCCATCATGAGCCATACGTACGGTTGGTGGTGCCCCCCAGTTATAAATTGGTGAAATAAGCCCATTAACTCTAGATGTATCACCTATAAACTATAGTTATTGGATGTTATTGGAGTTATAAACCAACTTAGCTATCTTGGGGGGGCACCACCTTGTATATTATCGTCATGTTATATCTCAGCCATGTTTGATTCAGGGGTCACCGTCGCCACCATGTTCACATCTCCCAGAAAAAACGATGGCCACTCTAGGCATCCGCACCGCCGACAAAGCACCCTTGCCCAAGGTCTCAAAATGAGTGTACCTGTCACATGAAACATAGCTGGGGGGCCACCAACTTGTAGTTCTCCTACCTTCTAAGAATATGGAGGTTTCCTAAGTGGTTGGTGGTTGACCTACCCCTCTGAAAAATATTAGTCAATGGGAAGGATTATCCCATATATTATGGAAAATAAAAGCCATGTTCCAAACCACCAACCAGCTAAGTCATAGGGCTACCCCCAGTTACCATTTGATTTTCGGATCCACCATTAACCGCTCTGGGGGATCCTTCCCCCTTCCGCAGCCATTTTTTGTCGCTAGATAGCCCCCATTCTCGCCCATATCCATTGTCTCGGGATATCCATCGTAGTGATAGATAAATTCAAGGGAAACTCGAGTTTCGTAGCTCCAACTGGCTCCCCATTGAATGTTGAATGTGGAAACCCACAGCCCCGAATCGCTCCCTCCGTTCACCGCATAGAAAAAATGATACGCCGCAAGGTGAAATGTCCCTCCACACACTAAGTAATACTAAGTATCGTACTTGATGAAGTGTTCACCGAAACAACAGCAGTAAGAATATAGCGCCATGCTGGTCATAATTTTACCCAGTGACGCAATTCGAATTTTGATTTTCATCATCTTCCGAGATATTTTTGTCAAGGAAACCACTCATATTTTTACAGTGGCACTAGAAAAAGAATGATCACCTTTTTTTTGCACATAGCTATGGAAAAATCCACTATTTTTTTAATGGATAAATCATCCACTATTTCTATGGCCATTTTCGATAGCAAACTGTAAACGTTTACCAGTAAGGTACATTGAAGAAAGGTCGACAAAATATGCGTGGCCAGCCAGCCTTTCAAGGTTGTGATCTACTCCAAACACAGCCGAGCAAACCACGAGCAAAACCCTGCCGGACCCCAAGAAAAATCAACAGACAATAAGAAATCGATAAAGAAACAATCATGGAATATCCATTTATAAATGGACATATGGATGAATACAATAAGAAATGAGATGAATCGAGAAATTTCTGCAGTCTGAGCCGGGTTCGAAACCCTCGCCCCTCTATAGTGGCAGGTTAATCCACTAAATTCCAATCTGAATCAAGGCTAGTAAAAAAAAAATTGAACTAATCGTCAAACAGCAGAGCTTCACTGCTCAGATGGTTTGATCCACATGTTGGGAAGATTGTAGTTTGATTGGTACCCTCCGGTATATTCACAAACCAACATTGAAAACCACCACAATTTGAATATGATCTTCCGATCGCTGAAATTCGCTGGAGCTGGATGTCCATGGCTATAGGTTTCATGCTTAAATCGAAATGCAGTGGAGGTGTCCTAAAGGGGTAAGAAGTTTACCCTGATGTTCACAATCCATAGATGTACATCTTCCATTTGAATAAACCATCCATACCATTTCTAGATGTATATGTTCCCTGTCAATAAACATGTCAATAAACAATAAACATGTCTTTTTTGGAGCTACCGTATTTCTTTTTAGAAACCTCTCCGACGCCTGAAGTCGGCGGTGCCCACCCACTTGGTAGCATCGATGTCATCTAAGGTCCTCAGTCGAACGAACGTTCCGGTGGTTCCGTTGCTTCCGTTGCGCTGCATCAAACCATCCAGGGACCAGGGAACTTCCCCTTGCAAACCTTGATTAGGCTCGGTGGCCCCTCAAGAACCCAAAAAAATTTGTTGCTTAAATCCTAATGAATTGTGTCATGTTTTGCTTGTCAAAGCCTATGTTTCCCTAATTGTTGAAGCATCAAATCTAATTTTTGCACAATTCGTGTCCATTACAGTTATGGCCATTTACCAGTTATAAGTACTTATAACCCCATTTATAGAATGTATAATCCCATTTATAACCAGTTATAAGTTATAACTAATAAATGGCCATAACTGTACTTTTCAATGTGCATGCCACTTAAATCCCCATAGGTTCCGCATGTTTTTGCTGGCTAAGTCGCCACGTCGAGCCACTGTTGGCACTTTTTGCCAATAGTTTCCTTCTGTTTCTCTATGCTTCACCCGTATTTCGCCCCTTAAATCGTAACTTTGCGCCACTTTGCACACCTTTTGCTCGCTAAGTTCACTAAACCACTAAATCTTCATGTCTGGCAGTTTTTGACTACTCTCTGGCAATCTAATTAACATAGCATTGGAAAATTGCATGTTTGTAGATCATTTACCCATTAAAATGATGCTTCTCCATAGCCATCTTGAACAACTGAAGGGTATATAACTATTTTTCATCAAATCACATAAATCGCCATTCAAAGTGGACGAAACCCATAAAACCGAATGAAAGCCACCATGTTATTGTTGTTTTAAACCACCATTTTCCGCCAGTGTCCGCCTCCGAGGTCCCCAACAAATCGATGATCTCGATATGTCCACCATAGGCACTGCCGCCAGTAGTGTCGATGGTGTGTGATGCGAAGACCACCTATGGATATCAGTCAACCCTTGGATGATCCTCGAACTCAATGGAGGTTTCGTTCGCTGGGAACATCAATATGATAAACCCTATGGATCCAAGTACCTTCTCAGGAAGTACGACTGGAGTATGATGACTAGGGGCTTATACATTCTCAGACAGTGTTTGGATCCATATGATAAGGTAATGTGTGTAAAACAATGCCATGAACCACCCATGACAGGGAATGGTAAACATACCACCTATAAAAATGGTGATGACTGGGGGATGGTTTATGAAATTGTTTTATCCACATTATTAGTTTTGTATTCTGAATACACCCTTCACTAAACGAACATTGCTATGGAAAATCATTATTTTAATAGTTAAATCATCTATAAATGGTCCATTGTCCATAGCTATGTTGGTTTACTGGAGGGTAGATGCGGAAAAACCATGGCATGGTTTCCCGTTCGGAAAATTGATCAAACCATGCATGCTGGATAATCATTGACCTCTAAAGCAATCAAATTTGTTAATCGATTAAAATTTAGACTTGATTATGTATGTAAAAACCATTGAAATTTAAATGAAGACTTCAATCATGGGCTAATGGTTCTAGAGTCCTCTTGCGCTGAAATATCAACCCTTCATGAGGCATTATCCAAGTTACTTGATCGAGGTGTGCGCAGTTTGACATAGAATCTGCAAAAAAACATTGGAAATTATAATGATTCTTGTAGTGATAGCTAGACTTGATATTAAACAATTTTCAGGGTGGTACCCCATAGTTAGCTAAGTTGGTGGAAAACACATCCAGTGGTTATTCCGAATATATTACATTAATATTCCATTAAATCCAGTTATATCCCATTCTATCCCAAATGATATCACCAATATAAATATTAAACAAACATATTTTATATATCATTATATTTAAATATATTGTGTATAAACTCCCATTGAACCACCATTTGTTTCTGCTTCAACCAACATGTGATGCTTCATTCACCATTAAATGACCATCAAAAGTGGCTTACTGCCCATGAAATTATATTAAATCCATCCGAAACCCACATTTTTTGTGTTAGTTCCATCCCATCATCTCCCATTTCATATGGAATTAATGGTTGTTTCGTTGGAGAAACAACGTCCCCAACCACCATGGGTCTCCAGCGCCCTTGCAGCCCAGTGGCCGAACGGTCCACTTTGGCCACCGCGGCTCGGAGGGAGACCTAGAGGGAGACGCAGCACGCATGCAGCTGTGGGACTCAGACAATCAGAAGCAAAGGTTGTGACTTAATGGATTGCTTAGTGGTTCCTAGTCATGGCTTATATAGTTGATAATGGATTGTTGATGATTGATAATGGTGAAGATTGGATTACTTAATGGATTGCTTAATGGTTCTTAGTCATGGCTTATATAGTTGATAATGGATTGTTGATGATTGATAATGGTGAAAATTGGATTACTTAATGGATTGCTTAATGGTTCCTAGTCACGGCTTATATAGGTGATAATGGATTGTTGATGATTGATAATTGTGAAAATTGGATTACTTAATGGATTGCTTAAAGGTTCATAGTCATGGCTCTTAAAGTTGATAATGGATTGTTGATGACTGATACTGGCAAAACATGGATTGCTTATATAATGGATTGCATAATGGTTCATAGTCATTGCCTTTATTGTGGAAAATGGATTCTAGTTCCTGGTAATGGTGAATAATGGATTACTTAATGGATTTCTTAATGGTTCCTAGTCATAGCTTATATAGTTGATAATGGGTTGTTGGGGACTGATAATGGTGAAAATTGGATTACTCAATGGATTGCTTAATGGTTCCTAGTCATGGCTTTTAAAGTTGACAATGGATTGTTGATGACTGATAATGGTGCATAGTGGAGTACCTCATGGACCCCTTAAGGGTTCATAGTCATGGCTTTTATGGTTGATAATGGATTGCTGATTACTGACAATGGTGGAAAACGGATTCCTGAATGGATTGCTTAATGGTTCATACTCATGGCTTTTATGGTTGATAATGGGTTGTTGGGGACTGATAATGGTGAATAATGCATTACGTCATGGATTGCTTAATCAATGGTTCATAGTCATTGCTTTTGAAGTTGATAGTGGCTTGCTGACTACTGATAATGGTGGGTAATAGATTGCTTAATGGATTGCTTAACGGATTGCTTAATGGTTCATAGTCATGGCTTTTATCGTTGATAATGCCTTATTGATCGCTGATAATGGTGTATAATGGATTACTTAATGGACTGCTTAATGGTTCAAAATAATGAAATATCATAGTTAGATGTTAATACCTTCCCCCGTTCATACTAAACACCCCCCCCAAGAAACCATGGTTTCGTACGGGATGAAAAAAACATAATTGGGACCAGAGAAAGGGGGTGTTTAACATTAGGGACCAGATGATGTATATTTTTGGGAATTTTCTATGATCTATTCGAAAAAAAACACATCAGGTAATTTGATTTTGAAAATCCTGCTCAGGTCAACTGAGTTTTGGCACACATGACAATTTTTGTAAATCAAATCAGAATATTACATCATGTTTGGAAACAACTCCAATCAAAAACCAGATCATTACCAGCGTCAGAAGACATGCTTGGTGCGGAAATTAACCGAGTTGGGGTCTCGTCAAACATGGTTTGCTGCAAATTCCACCCCTTTTGCCGATGATTTTCCCGACTTTCCCAGTTAAACCTCCATGGCTATTTCGGAGAAAATTAAGAGCTAGCCACGCTTGATTACCATTAAGTACCATCAATAAGGGAGCCAAATAGATCAAATACTGAACCAGGGTTTCTAGGTGATTTACTTGACCCAACTGCAAACCATAGCCCCCCACTAAGATCTATGGGGTTTTTCACAAAGCATGACCAGTAGGGATCTTGGGATTCCATCAGGTTCGCAATGAAACAGAAGGGGTTTCTGAAAAACATGGAAACCCCAAAACCAAACTGATTCACTGGTTGGTGGTTGAGCCCTACCCCTCTGAAAAATGATGGAGTTCGTCAGTTGGGATGATGAAATTCCAAATAGGTGGAAACATATAAATGTTCCAAACCACCAATCAGTTCATATTTAGTGAGGGATCCCATTGTCTGTGAGATCCCAAATTTCGAGGCATATCTGATGGCAACAGGGAAGTCTACCGACAAAACCACTTTAGACATATCAAAGGTGCTGTTTCCCACATACTAATGTTGCCATGGCCTTCAATGTACTTATAAGAATTTGTGAAAGTACCAAGAAGGTTGGGTAAACATATCTCTAAAATCTATTCCTTTACACCATGGCTGTTGGATTTTTCAGGTCTCTATAATTTATACCTTTATACCGATTTATACCTGTAAACTGACAGTCGAGGTGTCCCGCAATCACTCATGTACCCTATGGCTCCACATCTCCACGAAAAGCTTCTGAGACATCTTTTTTGGGTGATTTTGGAGGTCCAAACATTTTCATAGATTGATCCAGAGGTCACCGCCTTGTTTGGAGGCCATGGTGATCACTACGCTCCTGTACTCTGGTATGCCTTGCGTGGCCTCCTCTATTCGATCTGTCCATTCAATTTCATCCATTTCTGTCTGCGGGGCACCCAGCATATTTCCATGCTATTTGGAGTTGGTCTATAACTCTCATTAAATAGTTTGACATATCCATCGCAAACCCAACACTTAACTTACCTTGTGGTTATTTAACATAGCTATGGAAAATGGCCCATTGATAGGTGATCTAATTATGGTTTACCCATGAAAAAATGTGATTTTCCATAGCTGCCTTGAACACATATCACTGACTCGATTCCAACGCTCGGCGCCCCAACTGTGTTGCCATTGCCGACCGGCACGTCAGCTGCAAAACGTGTCTCCCCCAAATTGCCGGACCACGTGAACCTGTCGTTCCAAACGGTTGATAGGAGAAGGTGCCACTCAGCTAAGTGGGTTGAATATCAGCTGTTGGGTTTATACTGTGTACACGCATATATTATATATATATAGATAAATAAATTCAAAGATATCGAACTAGATAGTCTATGACTATGCACCAACTTATCATTTGGAGAGCACCACCCTGTACATGGTTGGTGGTCGATGGAGATCGCCATGATGGATTCGCAAAAAAAAAACCTTCCAAACAGGTCGGTATACGGTATACATATCTTTGAAAAAAAACAAATTTCTGATGTTCATGTAAATTTAGCCTCTGGTAATCAAACATGCCAATGGAAAATCCAGCATGTATAGACGTTTTTCCCATGAAAAATCCATTTATGTATACACACGCACACATATATATATATATATATATACTGTTTGATTTCCAGAAGGTAAACCAACAAACATTTTGAGCGCGCCAGCCGATCTTCCCAACCGATCTTCCGAGGGGTCAGAGCTTGGGCCATGGTCATTGGCACGTTTTTTGTTTCTCCAAGGTTGAGGGCCTACAACATAAACGAACGGTCTGAATTACAATCTATCACATACTCATTAATGTCAACCCCGGATTAATAAACCATGGTTTATCAATTAGGGGGGTACTCCTCCAATAGTCATAATCTAGTACTTAAATGGTACCCTCCCAATTAAACAGCCCAGGGGTTTATTAATCCGGGGTTGACATTAACCCCACTTGATCTCCACCAACTGATCATTTTCGGTTGGTGGGTCCGGCAGAAAAATGTCATGTGGTTGGATATGTGCCCTGTCAATATTCCATCAACATTCCACTACATTTCCCCATTAACAATCCGAATATTTAATGTGACAATACCTAATCATCAGTATTAACTCCTACGTTTCTTCAAGATATCATCAGCCCATCGAATTTTGGTCATCAACTCATAATTCTCCCACCAAACTCCATAAAACCTGGCTGTCAAATTCCTATTGATGGTGATGAATCCAGCAATTTTCAATGGTGAATCGGATCTCTCTACGATCGGTTTCGTCGGCTGGCTGCGCTGTGCCTCCAACAATCGCCCGAAGCGTCATAGACCTGCAATTTTCAAAAAGGATGGCAGCGCTGTGTACAAGGCGGGGCCCCATAATACAAGGTCAGCCGCGGCCGGTTGTGAGGTTGGCTATTAGACACGCATTAAATATACATAGTTTGTTATGTCCACCAAAAACCCGACGGCTAACCAAATTATAAGTAAATTGACCTTTCTAGGGGGCATCACCTTGTAGTGGATTTAACCACAAGTAATTGTGATTTAACGGGATTTATTTGTTTGGGGATCTATATAGCTTATTTATGACGAGTAAGTCGGTGCAAATATCTAGGTTAACTCGGACTTGTGCTAGATATATCTATACTATGGGGCCCCACATTGTATAGTTTCCTCTCAAGTTCTTGAAGTCAGGTCAGGTGCGCTGCATGGCGGTTAACCCCAATGGTCTCTAGTTTGTTTATATTGGTTGATATTGGGAATGTAATGGGATTTATCATGGAACACATTATCAAAGGAAATTTAGTTAGAAAACTTCCGAGTTACAGACAAGTGTCATGGTTGGCAATCAACCACATCATGCCAGCCACCCATCATCAAGTACTTGGGAAATGTAACAGTTCGGAAGCGCGGGAATGTGTGAAAGCAGTCTCGGGCGCAAAACCTATTTTTTTTCGGGTAATGTGGCTCCTGGGGTCGCCGAAGTGAGTCTCTCAGGGTGCGGGCCCCGATCTGGCAAAGTTGCCGACAAAAAGTGCACAGGACTGTAGCGAGAGCTCGATTTGCACTTCAAAATCGCAAAAAACTGGTGGGATCAGAGCACTTTTGGAAGATGAGGTCGGCAAAAATGTGTACGAGACTGTAGCGAGAGCTCCATTTGCCAAAAAAACGCACAAAATTGAAGGCGCGAAATCGTCCCCAGTGTCAGTGCTGCTCGAACATGGTCGATTTGTTGCGGCGCTCCTGCTCTGTGGTGGGTTTGCAACCGGCTGTGACGAAACGCAATCATTGGCACAAGCGCGCAGGAAAGCATCGGTGATGTTGCGACGCTCCTGCTTTGCGGGATTGCTGATGGAGGTTGTGCTAGAGACGCATTCTAACGGCTGCGCGACAGGTAGCTTTTTGACCATATAGCGCTACTCTTGTGCTATGCGTGATTGCAGCTGGAGGTTCCTAAACGCATAGGATTGGCTGCGCGAAGACAAGAATTGGGTTGCAGAAGCTACAGAAGAGATCGCTGGGAGGCAGTTCAGAGCAGAAGTAGTCAAGAGAAGAGGCTGCTCAGAGAAGAAGTAGCTGAGAGAAGGGATGCCTCAGCGAAGGGTCGCTCAGTGAAGAAGCAGCCAACAAATAGTATCTGACTCAGTCATCATCCATCCATCCATCCATTCATATTCGTTCGTTCATTTCATGCTTCACTGATTCATCGACACATTCCTTCGTTGATCCATTGGCTCATTGATTCATGGATTCAAGTAGCATAGTTCGATTCATGGTTCGTTGAATCATTGGTTCATTGATTTTATTGGTTTTGTTGAACCATTGATTCACTGATTCGTTGGCTGACTGATTTGCGATTCATTGATTCAGTGATTGGTTCATTGACTCACTGATTCCCTGAATCGTTGACTCAGTGTTTGATTCAATGTTCATTAGTTGATTCGTTGGTTCATTGTTTCGATGACTCCTTGATTCACTGATTCTTTGCATCCTTGGTTCATTGTTCATTCAGTGTCACTGATCCATTGATTCATTGATTCGCTGTGACGCGTTGACTCACTGATTCATTGGTTCATCGATTCATTGTTTCATTGATTCATTGGGTCCGTAATTCAGTGCTCATGCATTCATTGAATCTATGATTCATCGATTCATGTTCATTCACTCAGTTGTTCATGGCTTGTTTCATGCGATCTCGTTGGTATCTCAACCGCTATTTGCTGATTCGTTGGTCCGTCTCATAGCATCAACCTTTCATTGCTTCTGCATCTCAAAAACTTTCCTATATATCTTGTTTCTATAACTAAAAAACTCTTTTCGATACTTAAATAGGATCTAAGGTAAGAAAACCCTGGAGAAATTCCGTTGCGATTGAGCAAGTTTCTCCAGGTGCTCCAGCAGGGTGGTCATGAAGGTCACCAAGCGGTACCGCAGGGGAGTTGTTTTGTCCCCTTCGCGTCGCTATATATGTGAAAAACCGCTCGAGAATGTGAAATGAACACTTCAAAACGTGAAAAAACTTATCGGGAGCGTAAAAGTACTAGGAACGTTTAGGACATTATTTGATTTTATTCCAAAACAATTATCATTTTATTTTGACCCCCTTGAAGAAATTATTATTTGTTTTTTCTCCAAAAAAAATATTCCATAACCTAGTTGATACCCTGGAATGTTTTTTTTTTAAGGGGTATTCCGCATTCTGAAGGTGCTCTGTCCTCAGAAGCCAGCAGCGAAGTATATATATATATATGTTCAGTGTATATATATATATATGTTTAGTGTATATATATATGTTTAGTGTATATATATGTGTTGAATTATTATATATTTATATAGCTTCCATGTTGTTGTTCTATGAATATATTATATATATACACACTGTTGAACAGTACTGAACTGTACTGAGGTCCCAGCCATTCCCGGGCACGGAATGCAATTCAGATGTCCGTAGTTTGCAGCGATACAAATCTGGCCATAGACAAATCTGACCTGGAGCGTTCTTGTAGGACAGGGCCCAAGAAGTGCCTCATTTTGGCTGAATCCAACCCTCGTGGTTTGGAACTCTCGCGGATCGAACTCCTCACGAATCCAACCCTCGTGGATCGTGCGGTCATTTTTGCCGTCTCCTCCACCCTGACACGTGGGGAAGCACTGAAGGGTTCCTTTGGCGTCTGCACGCACAGCGCACATCGCTTCGTGCCATGGTCGAATCTCCCGCCGCAACCTGACGCCATGACATTGGGTCTTCCCCTCTTATTGGGTATTGCAAGATGACTTTCAAGCAGTCTGGCGTCGGTGTTGTCTGCCAGTGCTGGGTGCGAATCCAACCCTCGTGGATCGAAATCATCGCGAATCCAACGAAACCCTCATGAATCCAGCCCTCATGGTCTGAAACCCGTTAAGTTTCCAATAGGAATCTGATGGTTTTTGCGTGGTTTCCTCATCGTCCCTTATAGGAATCTGATGGTTTACCATTGATTTTCAAACCTTTTCCCATAGGAATCTGATGGCCCCCATAGGAATCTTATGATTATGTTTTTTTTGGTGGTTTCCCAATCTTTCCCCATAGGAACCTGATGGTTTCCCGATTCATATTCCCCCATAGGAATGGCCCCCATAGGAATCTGATGTTTTTCTTTTTGGCGGTTTCTTCATCTTTCCCCACAGGAATCTGATGGTTTCCCCACTCATCTTCCTCCATAGGAATCTGATGGCCCCCACACCACAGGAATCTTATGATTATTTTTCATTTTGGCGGTTTCCTAACCTTTCCCCATAGGAATCTGATGGTTTACCATTGGTTTTCTAATCTTTTCCCATCGGAATCTGATGATTATCGTTTCAGGATGAATGAAAGCAATATTATTTCGGGGGGGTGGTGTTTTTTTGACTCCCTGACTGGACCTTGTTGACTTGTTGACCTACAGAGGGGCGGTATTAATCCGGTGTTTACATTAAATGACACATCATTTATCGTCAGGTGTTCCATTTGGTAGGGGAGATTTTGGGTGCAAGCAACCGTGGTAGGATGTCGTTTTTCCAAAGGCTTCAGGGACATTCAGCACGCACTTGTCACTGACAATGCGAAAATTTCACTTCGACCCAAAGATGTACTTATAGTATGACCACAAGAACCACAAATTGACCATACTGCATATGGTCCTATCCAACGTCTTGCTTGTGGTACTTTGGGGTGCATCACAGCTAGTAGTTAGTAACCATAGTATACCATAGTTATAATCGCATGTGTAAATAGGATATCTAACCACTTGACTATTAACTGACATGGGTTTGTCTGAAAATAAGGTACCCCGATATTTGATGGTCAGTACTCATTTTCACATATTTTCCCTACTAAATGAATATGATTGGGGGATATTGGAGGTATAGCCATGCATAGCCGATTTTCAGACACAGATGCATCCACTCCGGTGGTCGCCCTGCTGCCCAGGACTCCCCAACCGCATCTGAGTTCAAGGTCCGTGTGACGGTGGAAGCCCATTGCGTGTCGAACCTCGAACCACATGGGGTGCCCCCAAAGCATAGGCACATGGCGATTTAACCAGCAAAATCGAGGATTGAAGGGGATTTGTTGCTGATCTATTATAATTACATAGATTTGCTTAATTCAGTAGGTTAATTGTTGGTTCTATATCTCTATATCTATAGCTAGACGGGGTTGCAAACCAACCATAAAGGGAATTAACCATCAAACATAGATCTCATACAGTAATAGGGAATTTCACAGGGATCGCAATGGGGATGTTGCGACTTATATATCAGCAATGGGGTTGACCAACAACAATGTTGTGTTCTTAGCCAACCATGATGGGGATATAATACGATATACTAGGATTTACATGGGAATCTAGGAGCTATCACATGTTGGGATTATAGAAATGGATTGACATACAACAATAGGGGTATAGAATCAACGTGGGGATATCATGGCCCGGGATACTACCGTCGGACCATCAAATTTTGGGGAACAAAAAAATGTTGGACAAACCTTTCGCTGCACCACCGATAAAACGATGGCGTGCCATGAATGTGGCTTGATTAAACATCGAAAGTGGAGTTGCGGAATTGGAACATCTTTAAACAAGAAAACATGTACTACAGTACCCCATCATTGCCCCTAGTGCTTGCTAGTCACTACTGGTTTTGTTGGGAAAGTTGCGGCAGCCAAATTCACAGGGCCCCAGACTCATTCACAGAGAAGGCCACGGTCGAGCCAGCAGTCCAGTTCACGTCCCTCAGCGGTGGAAATGGGATGAAGGATGCAATGACGCGGGGTTGCATGGTTTTCATAGGACATTACCCACTGGTAAACGTTTACATAACGAGCATAACGAACTGGAAAATCACCATGCTATTTTCATGGGAAAAATCACTATAAATGACAATTTTCAATAGCTATGTTAGTTTACCAGAGAGTATACCTATCAATGAGAATTTCAGGATCCAACAGATGGAGGTACGTAAACGTACCATATTTCAGGCCATATTTTGTGGTGATATTCACTTACATAGGCCTAAAAAATAGGCCTTATATATGGTAGGTCAGGCCTGACTTGCACAGACTGCTGTTCAGTCAGTCGTTTGTGTCGCTCATCAAGCAACTCGAAGAAAATTGGCAAGCTAATTCCATGTTCCTGCATTTTGGCTACCATCGATTGCCATCGCTCAGAATGAGAATCCCCGACAGGGATGATGGCACATGCGTGGCACAAATCGGTGAGAAGCTCTGCACTCACGTGCTCGGCATCATCACTGAGAGACTGAGAGATGCCACGCTACCCTGTCGATTCTCAAATAGTCACTCAATCTTGCGGGTCTCCTTGGTCAATCGTGGACGACCAACCAAAAGAGCCTCTAACAACGATGGATGCCCCACAGTCAGGTTATCGACAAGCCGCTTGAGAGCTTCGGAAACCTCGCCTGACCTCGTGAGCAAGACATGGGGAGATTCGCCTCCTCCAAGTGCGATTGTAAGGAGTTTTCCACCTTCCTGCCCGATGTGCACTGTGTGCACCGTGGACCATGATACTGCATGTCTCCAGGCCCCATTTGGGGAAATCCCCCGCCATGGCTACATCCGCGACGACTGGTGACGCCATCGTTCGCCAGAACTATGGAAAAAAAACATGGTTTTCGCCCAAATCGGGCACACTAAACAGCCATAAAAATGAGGCATGCCTCATTTCTGGACAAAGCACAAACTTCGAAGTATTGACCCGCATGGCACAAACCCAAATCACCCTGCGTCAGTTCAAAATGACAATGGTCTTATGTTGAGGCTAGTGCCTCCAGCAAGTCCACATAGATATGAAAAAATGAAAAAACACCTTATCTATAGATCGTTTCATAGGAAAACACTTTGTCATATCTATGTTCATTTACTGGAGGGTGAGTCACCTCAAAACCTGGGCCAAGTGAAGTGACCGTAAATATACCCGTAAATGATTTACCCTGTTGTTATTTAACGTAGCGAACTGGGAAATCACCATTTTTAATTAGGTAAATCATCATGTTTATCATCTATAAATGGGTCATTTTCCATAGCAAACCGTTAAATAACCAGAGGGTAAGTGTGACGGTCACTTTAAATGGCCTCGTGGGTAGACATTCCAGTCCCAGTCAGTAGTTTTTCTGTGGGAATCATCACCTTCCACAGGGGTAGCTGGGGGTCGATTCCTACATGAGATACCATCTGATTATTCAACGTAGCGACCTGGAAAATCATCATTTTTAATAGGTAAACCATGTAAAAATGAGCTAACGGATCAAACAAAAACAAATAAGGATCAAAAAAACAAAATCGAGGGATCAAAAAAAAACAAATAAGGATCAAAAAAAACAAATAAGGACGATCGTACTGAAAATCGTCAAGAAACTACGGAAAGGGAGGATCAAAAAAGCAAATGGGGATACATATGAAAAAAACGAAAGAGAGTAGGTAGCAAGGGAAGTCGATTAAAAAATAAAAGCGGGTGGGGGGGTGCAGGGGGGTGCAGGGGGGAGGGCGCAGCGCCTCCCCCCGCAATGCGTACCAAGAAAGAAGCACAAAGGCTCAAGTCCCGATGGATATAAATAAAGATTAAGAAAGAGAAGATAAACCCAAAGAAACGATACCTATGAAAAAAATGAAGGAGAGTAGATAGCAAGGGAAGTCAATTGAGAAATAAATTGGGTGGGGGGCTGCAGGGGGGAGGGCGCAGCGCCTCCCCCCGCAATGCCTCCCCCCGCAAAGCGTCACATGGTCATGATACATTTCGCAATGTAGATGGGCCTTATCATCCACCTTTGTTGCGCTGTCACAGCA
>Ga0126342_10008180_pt1 | contig 18713 bp, 19 predicted proteins | sample Cyp1metagenome_FD_92528 | JGI IMG/M metagenome (GOLD analysis project Ga0126342, IMG submission 92528) | Coral microbial communities from Lord Howe Island, Old Settlement Bay, Australia - Cyphastrea 1 metagenome | ecosystem: Host-associated > Invertebrates > Cnidaria > Coral ...
ATCAACCAAAAGCAAGTTTGCAACCCCTAAAGTGGGAGAACTGGCAAAGAGTTAGGTCTAGGTCCTTAGCCCTTCAAAAAACCAACAACGAACCAGAAAACAAGAAACCAAAAAACCAAGAAACAAAAAAAACAAGACACCAAAAAAACAAAAAAACAAAAAAACAAAAACCCAAAAAAACAAAAAAACAACAGAAAAACCAAGATTGCACACCCCAAGGGGGGGAGTAGTGGCAGAGAGTTGGGTCTTGTCATTTTGTTTTGTTTTTTGTTGTTTTTTTGTTTAATGTTCTTTTTTGATTTTGGTTTTGTTTAGCCATTGCAGAAAAACCAACAACGAACCAGAAAACAAGAAACCAAAAAAAAACAAAAAAAACAAGATTGCACACCCCAAGGGGGGAGTAGTGGCAGAGAGTTGGGTCTTGTCATTTTTTTTTTGGTTTCTTGGTTTTTCGTTTTTTGGATTTTGGTTTTGAAAGCCAAGCAGAAATTGTCAATGGTTGCAAAGCAGTGAGAGAACCATGGCACATGTGCAGTGTCGGTGGTTGCAGAATGCAGTGAAAAACCGCACTCCCACCCCTTCTGTAAACTTTTTGTTTTGTTGCAATTTCCATAACCTTGAGGCCCCGAGGCTTGCCTTGAGGCCGTCCCTTTGCGCCAGCCGCGACCTAAATTTCTACCCAGGCAGCACAGTTACCAACTACTTCAAGTTCAGCCTTGCTGGGACTTCAACAATAGCATTATATAGTTTAGAGCCCCCGTGAGCCTCGCTTTGTCCTTGTGTCAATATGTTTTGCGTCCGAGGCGTGGCCTCGGGCAGGCCTCGCCGAGCCTCGAAGCGCCTCGATTGCAGGCTTTGGGAACACTGGGCCTCTTTCATCAACATAATAGAACGGGAAAGATTATCATGATCAAGGCAAGCAGGTACAAGGAGCTTTGGGTTCGTTTTTGGCACCTGAAACTGATATGATTTTTGGAGACGGAGTTGGGGCCTCCCTTGTATCTTTCACTGCCCTACTTCAATTCCCATCTCATTCAGGTAACAGTTGGAGCGTAAAGCTCCTCAAAAATTGTGAATCTCATTGATGCGTCCCACTCACGGCAACCTTTAGTAAAAGATGAAGATTGGTGGGCTATGAAGTGAAGGCTGTGATGATATTGCTGCTCAAGTCAGCTTGTCTTTGGTCATGCATCATTGCTTCTGTTTGCTGACACCCCCTTTGCATCAAATTCCCACGGACGCACGACTCTCTAATGGAACGCCATTGTCACAGATAACGCTGTCGCGCGCACACAACCTTGTCACACACACAACTTTGTCTTTTACACAACACTGCTGCGATTCTCTCCGTCATCCTGCGCAATACTCAATACACACCTTCCCTTACACCGTCTTCTTTGGTTACTGATCCGTCTTCCACCGCCTCTTTTGTTTTTTAGATTTCCCTATTTCATTTTCACACCTGTTCCGTACTTGCTTTGACATGTGTTTTTTTCCTGGTCTGTTAATTGTTGTTGTTTTTTTTTTAAATTTTGGTTCTAGTTCTGAATTGAAGAGCCTTCATTGCACAAGGGCGGAACTTTTGCACCACTAGTAAATTGCTGTTCCTTATCTGGTGGTCATCTATTTTTTCCCTTTTCCTTCGTGCCCCTCCGCAATGTGCGTGTCTTGGGTTCTTGTGCGTGCCCTGTGCGGGTTCACGCCCAGTTTGGAGCTCTGTTTATTGTCTCGTTGTCTCGTCCGTCGGTTCGCCTGTCTATTTTTTTTTCCTCTTGCTTTCCCATTGTAGACCCAGCTTCGGCCAGGTGTTTGTGTGTAATTTCCGTAAAAAAAAGTAAACTTTTGAGTTTTTTTTTTGTATTTATCAGCAAAAGGTGGACGCATGGTTTGGCAGTCGTCCACCAACGGAGACACTGCTTGTTCATGAGAATGGTCCGACAATGGGCCGCTTTTGTTACGTACCAATTTTCATTTGCTGTCACGGCATGGGGCTACGATGACAACCACAATGCTGACCTTTTCATGGTCTTCATGCACGTTTGCCGCAATCCAGATTTATTTCGACGTGGTCTACTGGTTTATTTATTGGGATCTGCTATATCGGGTTTGGACGAATGCGGGTTGGTTCGAACGGCTTTGTAGTATTATTGGATTTCCTCGTGGACTCCATGAAACTGAACGTAAACTTTCGATATGATAAAAATATCTATTTGATGGTCTTTTTAAGTGTGAAGGTTCGTGCATGTCAAACAAAAGGAATCAGTCCCCAGACAATCACTTCCATGATTTTTTGGTTGAGTGTGTGCACTAATTTCGCCCGGAATTTCACAGCCCTGTTCTTTCCAAGTGCGGAAAAAAACCCAATGTAAATAGATTTACGGTCGGGGATGGATTAGGTTGGCAGGCATTCACACGATGCCGTGAATATCACGAGGTATGCTGTTGTATCGCATTGCAACCACATTTGGTTGAATTCGGAATTTTGCAGTTGGTTTGACTCCAAACCCGGTTGCCATGTGTTTCCTCCATGAACGGGTTTTTAGTTTGTTTGAACATTGTCCAGCATAGTTTTTTTTTGCCTCAAAACCAAACCTAATTTTTGCCGATGTTGCGTTTAGTAAAACGTCGAAGTATATATGGGGATTTCCATACATGGGGGTACCCCTAAATCATCAATTTTAATAGGGTTTTCCCTTACTTATAAATCATCCATTGGGTTTCATTTGTGTACCAAAGATCCGTCATGTTACAATGTTTGCAAAAACATTTTGGTTCTTAGTGCTGGGCCCGTGCAGACCTGGCATTTTGTGCGGAACTCGGTGCTGGTGATGGTTTTAACACAGATTGAAGGTTTACTTCAAGAAGTGACATGATGAAATATTCAATGTGCTGATTTTGTACCCACCAAAAATTGAGTATCAACCTTGTCTTTTGCCCTTGAGCACCGCAGAGGCTGCACCAAAATGAAGAGTGCCAGGCAGAGACTTTGCTTGCGGCTGCCCCTTTTTCATTTATCCGGGACAACCCACAAGAATCACACCAATGGAATTTTTCAGAAGCATGAACCCCATTTGCAAGTTTTTTCTCGATGGTTCAGGCCGGGCTTCTTGCTGGTTGGGATCCTCAACGTTTTTTTTGGACTGTTGCTGGTTGCGTCGCCACTCCCAATGATCCCAATGATCCCAATGCCCAATTTATGTATTATATATTGGTTGCAACTTACATGGGTATGGATCAATACCTATTAATACCATTTTTAGTGGGATGAACATCCATTTACCAACTATTTTGATGTTCACCAGGGGTACAAACTTTTGACACACTGCCAGACTGGAATTTCATCCATTATTTAAACGTTTTAGGGTTTATATAAACATCCACAACCGAAAATTGTCCACGAAAGACGGGGAAACCATGCAATGATGGATGGTTACGACATGCTACAACCACCAGACAGTCGAGTTGAACCTACCAGGTTGCTGGTTGTGTCTAGCACGATCTGGTTAAAATATGTTTTTTAATTCCATCCCATAAAAAAAAACCATCTTCACATACGCGTTCTAAATTTTTAAATGAACAAAACCCGTGATTGTGAGTTCTCAAATTGGAACAACGAAATCTTATGGTTGACCGTTATTCCCCGCATTTTTAACCACAATTTTTAACAGGGTCATAAAATAAGGTATCATCCCTTGTGAAACAACCTTGCCCACATATTTTACTCAAAACTATTTGTTTTTCAAAACTGTTGTTTTCCTTGGAAACAGTTTTCACGCAAACAATGAAACACATTTTTCCAGCCAGTCATGCCTATCATCCTGTCGCATGTGCATTGGGATTAAGAGGTAATGGGGTCGGTATAAGGTGGCGGAGCTAGCATATGCTTTATTTATCCACATATGTATACATATGACATAAATGACACTCTAATATATATATATATATAATATGCATATTATTCGACAAATGAAATTCTTTATAACCACCTGTCATAGACTATTTCAATTTGCTGCACATTTGAAACATGTCCTCATGTGTCAGGTTTCTTTAAAAAATACAATGTTTTCGCCAAAAAACCAACCATTGAAGGGCTAGTTGCATGCTTGATATGCACAGTGTTTGTATACATAAAACTATATTAATCTGAAGCTACATGTTTCCCAGAAACACTCCTCTTTGAAGTAACACCTGTTACTCTAAGGAACTGTTTTTTCAGAAATGCTGCAGATGTGAAAATTACTCATTTTTAGAACTATCGTCCTTGAAATGAGATGTGTTTCTCAAAAAATGATGCTATTTGGCTATGGATATCTATGGATCAAAACCCTTTTGTTCACGCAAAACTCTCGGCTTTATTTGGATGTTCATCCCCGTCCATCCCCATTTGTTATGGAACGACATATCTGGCGGTTAGGAATGCTTCGGAACTATGAAGGTGGTTTTTCCGAAGTAACAACTGGAGAGGTTTTTCGCCAAAACTCCACTTGGGGAATATGGGAAACAATAAGTGAAATCTAGCTTCATAATCCCAAACACTGTATAAGTAGAAACAATGATAATGATAGCTATAACGTATGATAACTGATGATAACTGTTAATTGATGAAATTATATATAGCGATAGCGATGTTACAATACATGTGGTGAAAACAAAAGTAGTAACATTGATCATGAATGATTACTATGAAAATAACACTAGTACATAACCTAAGCATTAATTAACGATTGTAACGAATCACAACCATTTTTAGCCCTGGCCGTGGCCACCAAGGTGTGCCTGGTGGCCCCCCTCGTGGCTGTGAAGCTTCGGGAGGTTCAGCATTTTGCTTCATGGATGTAGATAGACAATGTTTTTTTTTGTTTGTAATGCATTATCATAGCATCTTTTTGGCAACAACTTTGGTGGCCAACTGAAATGGGGTAGATTGTTCTCCCATTCTTTCAGACAACATGTCTATGCCTCCAGTTTTGTGTTTGGAGCTCCTAATTTTGGCAAAGGTTTGTATTTTTGGCCAAGAGACGAAGAGGAAGGCCACAGAAAGAAGGTAACAAAACTTGGGTATTTGTTGTACAGTGGCTGGATTCTATGGATTCTATGGTTTATGGTAGATATATGGTAGATATAACGAAGTGGTTTTCATGGGGTGAAACTAGCCACCAACAAGGCCATCACTGGGCACCATCCTGTACAGGTCAAGTCGGAGCACCCCATTCAGCGGGTCATTCGTCTTGTGGAGGAGCCCATGGAGGAAATATGGGGCGGTGTGGCGCCCCTAAGACATGGCTGGGTGAAACCCTTTTGTCCAGGTCGCCAGATCCGGAGAAATCCAGAGAATTACCAGATGGGTTACCATATAATTACCAGATATGACCAAACCAGATATTACCAGATATGACCTACCAGAATTGTCATATCTGGTCAGTTTAGCCCAGAAACCTGTGACTTTCGGCTGTGATTTCGGCCTGGTTTTTTTTGTGGACGATCGATGGTTACATATTTGTCCCGAGCCTGGTTTATCTATATAATGGGGATTCCTACCGTCATTGGGTCGGTTAACGGGATGATTTACAGAATTCCCTGTTTTTTGGGTAATAATTTGGGGTTTCAGGGTTTAAGTTTTAGAACTTTTAGTCCTTTGTCCAAATTTGTGATATACTTGAACAAACCAGCTTTTGTTGGGGGATGAGAGCCGTTCGAAAGGAACTCGCAAGCAAGTCGGTAGAAGAAGGGAAGGAGGAGCAGCTCACGTGCGGTTCCAAGCCGACAGTGGCCCAAATGTCTCATGTGTCCAGAAGTGGAGTGCGCCCCAACCACGGCCATTCGAGCGCAAAATACCTATGATCCATGGGATGGATCGATTGGATTGTTTCCAGACATCGCAGCTGCCTCCTGATGCTTTCTAAGAAAGGGAGAGAGGGTCAGTGCAGGGGCCCAAGGAAGGCCATTTGATGCCATTTGTGGGGTGACCTGAGGTATGACAAGTTTGTTGCATGGTGCGAGAAGTCTAGCAAGAGCCTGAACAAGGTGCAACCAACTCTGTGCCGCCTTGCATCGGTTTCTGTTGTCCAGTGGATGAATGATGAAATGTCTTGTTTCAGGTGTAGCAGTGGGTGGCAAATCATCTTTCTATTCCAAAACGACAAATCCTGGCTGATCGTAGCTTCGTGGACTTCTGGGCAAGATGAATCAGCATAGAGCGACCACATTTTTTTATTGTCATTTGTGGTACCCTCTGGTAATTTAACATAACTATGGAAAATCGCCATTTATAGTGGATTTACCCATAAAAAATGGTGATTTTCAACAGCTATGTTAGTTTACCAGAGGGTAAGCTGATTTGTCTCATCTCAGGATCTCTTGAATCTACCCTCATATGACCTTCAAATGGACATGCTGCAGCCACCACCAGGCCATCGAAAAAGAGACGGAGGTTTCAGAGAAGACCTCTGGAAAGGCCTGGCCTCCAAGTAGATCATCGAGCCACTTGTGGGGGGGTCAAAACCTATTGCAATAGGAATACAACCAGCGACAAACCAGCTACAAACCACCTATAAATTGGGGTTCCATCTTCCAATTTGGGTGTAACGATGTCGAAAACATGGAGGGGACGCATTTTTTTTCGGCAGCGGAAAGATAAGACCATCATTGGGTTTGTAATCAGAATGCAAGCCGTCGGAAGACAGGGATGTACTCCACCCACAATTGGTAGAAAAGAAGACTGCCAGAAATTGCCATGAATGGGTCATGGACTATGTGCCGGATAGCTGTTCAGAAGCATGCTAAAGAGTCTTCAAACATGGCACATTGCCATTTTCTCTGCCCATTGCGGAACTTTCGCGCAGCTGATTGCTACTGAACACACAGCACCAAGAAGAATCTCTGGAAACTAAGAACCGATTGGAGTATTGACCAACAATAGTTGGGGTACTGACCAATGATGCTCACCCGAATTATGGATTTTTTGCTCAGCTCAGCACGGAATGAGCCTCATTTTATCAACCGATGAGAATTGCGGCATTTCTATGAGAAAGTTTGACCCCGTGCGCCAGATTGAAGCGAAAACCTTGGAAAAGGAGCAGTTGACTGAGTCCATCGAGGTCAGGGTCCAGCAAGTCCTGCACCTGTGTTACAACCGAAAGCTGAGCTGGACAACCGATTTTTTGATGTGTGGATTTCCCAAACATATTTCAAGGACATATTTGTCCACTGATCTCCATGATCCTCCTTCTGATTTTTTTTCCACCAAGTTTAGAAGTTTAGCCCTGACAAAGGCCCTGACAAAGGAGCTGAGCGAGCTCGAGGCAGTCTTTTTTTGAGGGCTTGAGGAGTAAAGTTTGAAATGGCCCAGGGAAGTGCAGAATTGCTGGCCATTGTTGCTATGAATCCTATTTGGAATATTTTCATTCTTGGTGTGCCGAACCTTTTGATCTATGCCGAGACGGTCGAATGAACTATTAACTAGTTTGGAGGATGCTGATGTGTGTCTCAAAAGTGTTTGCACCCTGACATTGCTTTCTAAGATATCGCTACAGTAGGCAAGCAGGCGCAGATACACTGACACATTCATTTCATGCCATCGGGAAAATCCACATTGCAACGGAACATGCTCCGTTTGAATAGCTACATCGGTAAATTATCTACATGTCTCAAAGTTCCCCCTCTTGAGTATTTTTGAACCACATCATTTTTTGCCTCTGGCAATTCAACATAGCTATCATACCAAATGGACCATACCATAGCTATGTTACAATAGCCCAATGGCCTCGACCAGTGGTCCAGGCCTCGGCCACAGCAGCGGCCGATGACCGCGCGGAGCAGAAGAAGCAGCACGAGCAAAGCGTCAAGGTGCGGCGGATGATTTTCCATGGGGAAAGGTTAGTTTTACCCTCTGGCAAACTAAATGCTATTGAAAATGGCCATAGAAATAGTTGATTTACCATGATTTACCTATTAGAAATGGTGATTTTCCATAGTTATGGGACAGTTTACCAGAGGGTAATGTGTCAGATTCAATAATGAACCATGCCATGAACCAACCAAAAATGGGAGTCTTTCTATATCATCCCAATTCCGACCCAATCATATAACTCAATTGGGGGATGGTTTTTGTGATTGGCTTTACCACACCAGTGATTTTCTAAAGCATAGGCAGCATAGGATTCTGGGGTACCCATTTTTTGACTTCTTTTTGAGACATAGCCATGACATCCCATGACCCAAAAAAGTGGTGGGATTCAACTGGGAATTTGACTGAACAAAACGGGGAGCAGATTCGGAGGTTCATTGGTCATTCCTAGTCACCAAAAAAATTCTTGATCAGCGGAGCTCGGGGGTGAGCTTCAATGCCATATTGCTGAGCAGCGCTCTGAGTTGTGTTATTGTTGACCAATGTTTGCGCAATAGCTACGCCGCTACGGTCTGTTTTATGACATCATTAGGCAAAGCTTCATTCGGAGGCACTGGGAGTCGCTCAAAATTCAGGAATTCTTCTTCGAATCGAAACAAAATGGTCAGCCAGCTTTCTGGTTTCAAACTTCACAGGCGTGGATGAAGGGACAATTGCAACTCGACACTTTCGTCTTGATCGAAACCAGGGTGTCTTGTGAATTATACCTGAACCCAGACCAACGAATATCACCCTGAATCATAATGTCAACCCCGGATTAATAAACCATGGTTTATTAATTGGGGGGGTTACTCCTCCAATAGAGTCATTATCTGATACTTTTAAATGGACCCTCCCAATTAAACAGCCGTTTGGGACATTAATCCAGGGCTGGTTGGGAACAAGACTTGTGTTGCATATGACATCCAGGACTTGAAGATGACCATCGAGTCCCTGGGAACTGCTGGGGAAGCTCAGTCAGGGGGAAGCTGAAATTGGCCAATGAAATCAGGGGGGATTCCTAAAGATAGTTGGGATTGGCTGGCTACTTCCATGCCAAAAAACCAGAGCTATGCATTTTTTCATCAACCAAGATTCGAAGATTCCAGGTCTATCCAGGTCTAAAGTTGTGGAATTTGGGGAGATTCAGCCGAACATGGGAGTAGTTTTCCCATGATTTCGATGTCGCCACGGATCCTGGCTTTAGGCAGTGACCAGCCTCGAGGTGTGGAGCGCTATCCAGTTGGATCACGGATTTACAGGAAGCCGCCTGCCCGTTACTGGATACCAAAGCCATGGTTTCCTGTAGGTTTTCCCTTACAGTAACCCAAATGAATCTCAGATCCTCATTGTTGTGGGTTCATCTCCAATTTTTGTTGGTGATATTCTGATTTTTGTTGCTTAATATCCCTCCTTGTTGATTGATTCCCTTTTGTTCCGTGTTCGAAAAAATTGGGATTCCAAAAATGGAGCTTTCCTAAGTCATGGGGGCACCCCTAAATTCTATCCATTTTCATAGGAGTTTCCATGATGAAGCAACGATTTGGGATTATCCCATTGCAGGCATCGCAGGTGAATCAGGATGTTGCTCTTCTCAGCAAGGCCGAGAATCCTGGGTTGTTTCACAACGATTTCCCCCACAGCTTGCAGCAAAATTAGCTTAAAAATTCGTGGTAAACTCTGGTGCACCACTTTTTGATTCTTTGTTTTTTGAGGTTATTGTAGTACAGGAATACAGGATACCCCCAATTTTCATTTCTGATGTTTAAAACTGCCATTCTTGGGAAAGAACAGTTTTGGCGGACCCCTTTGATGGGAAGGTTCCCCGGACAGAAATGGGGGCTGAAGCCGCAACGGATGGGGAATTTCTCAAACGAATTACTGGGATATCATGCAGCAATCGCATGGTTATTGGTCAAAGTTCTGTCAAAGTTCGACCCGTTTCCATTCATTCCGACCGGTAATTTGCAAGGATACTTTTATAGGTATAATATATATATATATACACCCATATATATATATCAACCATCCAATGAAATGCATATGACTGTCAGTTCGATCTGTGGTTTCCATGGCATGAAAAAATGTTGCGGATATATGGCTATGTCCCGTTATATATCGAATAACATTGCCAGTCATAGTTTAATATATCCACAGTATATACTGTATCCCAATCTTTTTTTTGCTATCTTGTATTTCCGCTACATCTCATTATATTCCTATTGCATCCGAATCAAGTTTGTACACCATTCCCACTATATTCCAAGTATCCAAGTACATTCCAAAATTTTCCACATATGTTCTCAATTGTATCCCATGACATATATTCCACAAATATATCTCTCAATTATATCCGATGACATATATTCCACATCTCTTCTTAATTACATATATATATATATATCCCATGACATTCATTCCGCATCTCTTCTCAATTATATCCCATGACACATATTCGACATATTGCCTCAATTATATCCAATGATGTGTATTCCACATTCCACATATCCACATATCTTCTCAACTATATTCCATGACACACACATATATATATAATATACACATATTCCTATGACATCCCCTGGTTTCATGTTAATATACCCCCATCGAAGTGGACAAAAGCCAACTCCCAGGTCATGCAGATTCCCCTGGTCTTGGTGGCCCTGAGTCAAGAGGAGCAGGCTCGGCAGCTCAGGCACTTCTGTTCAGGGTGGGAAGTCCATGGGGGCAGTCCTCCAAAAAGATGCAGGTTGCAATATGTGACTACAAGAACTTTGGTTACTAATAGTAGGCTCAAAATAGAACATCCTGCCCAAAAAGCTAGTTATTCTGATTTTTTCGAGTTACGAAGAAACCCAAATTTATGGATCATTGCAGTAACCATGAGACACATAAGGGTTTTGTACCTCAACACGATACTGACTTTGGGAATTTAGGGAATACCTTATTTTGGTCAAAGCTGCACGAGTGTGCATAGAAGCATACGTGTTGATGGCAGAAGACCAATATATTTGAATATTTTGATTGGTTGTTTTTGGGAGTCGGAAGTCAGTCCCAAAGTTTGAACTCTGGCTTCTGGTGAGTTCTTGGTCAAGATCAGGGGACGACGCCTTGCCAGAGTTCATTTGGGTGATGGCTCAAAGCTTTGGAAATATGGAAAAAACCATGATGAAGGCACTCTGAAATCATCAGAGGCTTCCCTTTGCTGCCCTGGGTGATGGAAGTAGCTGTCCTGTCAATGACTACCAGCTATGAAGTGTTTTTATGGTCCTGTTTTCAAACCAGAACTGATTGAAGGTAAAACATTATAGGAAACACCTACATTTCATCGGAAAAAAACTAAAGCTTCCTGGAACAAAGTCTCCTTGAATCAATCCATTGAGGGAAAAAAAGGACGGTCACTCTAAAAAAAAGCGCACTCGTGACAGGCAAAGAAACATGTGACTGAAAGGACCAAAGCAGTGCTGGCGATGGATCCTCTTACGCCCTTCACCAATTTTGTAGACGCCTTTGATCATTGGGCGAAGGTGGGAAGGGACCCAGCTGTCGCAGCTGTTTTTGGATGCGTTTTAAAAGGTGGCTTTAGGGAAAATGGGGAAAATGGGGACTACGCATCAAAGTTGGTAGCCTATTTTCAGACACAAACACATACTTTGGTTGCCGTCATCAACTTATATACCCTTTTTTCTGCAATGACCAAGAATCTTGTTTCATCCCTATTGCTGGACATCTTTGGGTTTTCTGTAGACGGCCTGAAGGGATCTCCATCCCATTGTTTGTCACAATTTTCTCAGGTTTTCGGGCCATGAATTGTTCGGAATTGTGGTATCCCCCATTTTTGCGGACAAATCATGACAAATCCATATCCTTGCCGTCTATCCAGGCATCAGTTGCTGCTTTAATCCGTGTTTTCCATGGAAAAAACCCGATTCTTATGGCTACAGTAAACACCCAAATTTCATGGTTAAATCCAAATTTTTATGAAAACAAATGGCTTTCATCCCAATTAAATCTCGATCAAATTCACATTTTCATGGTGAAAAGCCGACATTTTCATGGCGAAGTCCCAATTTCTCTGGTTCCCCCAGACCTGGTTTTTTCAGGTCTACCCCGAGAGCTGTGCCGTCTCGGATGGCTGCGTGGAGCTGAGTTGGCTGGAACTGCAGGGCTTGTCCCTGGCGGTGGCAAGCCATGTGCAGCAGCAGATGGAGGCAGCTGTGGGGTGGAAACTGCTGATTTTTCGTTGGGTTTTTATAGATTTCTTTGTGTTTGAAGGACTTGTTTGGGGGATTTAGGTTTGGTGGAGATGCCATGGGATTTACAACGCATTTTGATATGACATGCGGCTCTGGGACCTGACAATTTTTTTCGCCCAGGTAGCCACAAAAGGAGTAAAATCAGTTGGGCCTCCAGCTTCAAAAATCATGTTCTGTTTGGTTTGGGCAGGACAGTCATGTAAAACATGTTTTGTAAAACATGTTTTTCATGTTTTGATTGACTTTTTGAATTTCGATCTTTTGGGGATCAACATCAGTGGCCAGTTTACACTGCTGATGGTTTGTTGAGGGCTGCGACCCTTGTGACCGACGCAGGTGGAGCCCATCGAGGTGGCTGCCATCTATTCCCGGAGGAGCTCCTTGTGGCTGGCCGCCACTCTGGCGGTGGTGCGCCAGGGCGTGCCCTTTGTGTGGATGGGCTGTGAGCTCTCCAAGGGTCGAGAGAAGGAGATGGGAATGATGGGAATTGTCTGCAACACATCTGTTGTCCAAAAATTGGGTGTACCTCAGAATGGCCAGGGGAATTCCTCGATGGTGGGGAAGATGATGATTAGCCTAAGATACCAATTTTCAGCTAAACCCATCAGGAGCTTGTGCAAACTTGATGATTGTGCTGCTTGCCAAGCTGTGACGAACTTACATAGTATACTTCCAGTTCAAAAACCGCCGCGACATGGGTTTTGGACATGTGAAATCTGACACCCCTTGGCCACACCGCCCCTGCCTTGGCCCCATGCCTTACCAGGAGATGCAGCAGAACCAAGAGATCCTAAGGCTGCTGCGTCCTCAGCTGCTGCTGTTGGGTCAGGATTTACCCAGCGAACTGACGCAGTTGCTGCGGCATGGCTGCCGGCAGCTGGTACTGGAAAAGGCGCAGGTGCTGCTGGAGGATGGCCCATTGACGCTTGCTAACTATCGTAAGTAGGATTATATCCCAGTTAGTGATAGCTTCAGATAGGGGACAGACAAAAAACAGCGGGAAAACAGTGGTATCAACATGTATTAACCAGTTACCCTCTGGTAAACTAACATAGCTATTGAAAATCACCATTTTTAATCGGAAAACTCACTATAAATGGCCATGTTCAATAGCTACGTTAAATTACCAGAGGGTACCAAGTGAGATGATTCTCCAGGCCACAGCCGCCAGGTGCCCGTGCCGGTGCACCAGTCCCGGCACCCTGCGGTCCCACCCCGCCGCGCCGGTGCGGATGGACTGCTCTGCTTTCAGCTGACGGGTGGCACCACTGGGGCCTCCAAGTGTGTGGAGATTGCCCAAAGGATGGCGCTGCATGAGTTCAAGGCCTATGCCAAGGCGTTTCCGGAGCTCAGCCATGAGGTCAGGGATGGGGTCTACACCCAAGGGAATGTGGGAATGGGTGGGACTAGTGGGAGGTTGGGGGTTGAACTGTTTTGGGGCAGGAGTGGGTTGCTGGTTCCAACCAGCTCCGACTTATCACAGCTGGTGTACCAGGATCGGATTTTGCAACACACCCCGGTGCTGTGGGCTGCGAGTGCCATTGGGCAGATCAACATTGCGGCCAGCTTCGGTGCCAGGCTGTGCATTGCAGATGAGCTCGACCAGGTGTCGTTAGGGAGAAACCGGGCAGTCCTTAAGAATCCAACCAGACATTTGTCCACACCATCCCGCACCATCCATCCAGGGTTTCAGGCTGGGTCCATGTCTGTGAAGTGGATATGGTATGATATGGTCCAAAACTCCGATGAAAATCGATAGAGTGGCTCTCCCACCATGTCTTGGAAATATGTTTCAATCATTCCAAATCAATTATCTGGATACATGCATAAATGTACATATAATTTGTATTGATTTGTATATTGTATAACTTTTTTCCCTCTTCTGAATTCAAGACTTTGGGCCTTGAGAAAAAACACACACACACATATATATATATGTATAATATAATATAATATAATATAGCTTATAACATGAAAATTTCTGGATGGTTTCCCCCATGTCTCCCCGTCCTCGCCCTCACAAAAAAAGGCCTCCGTGCAGCGCCACGGCGCCACGGTCCTGGGCGTGGTGCCCAGCGGCCTCGACGCGATGCAACCGGCGGAGCTGCCCACGGTGCGCTGGATCTTCACCTGGGGCGAGGCGCTGCCGGCGGCGCTGGGGCAGAAGTGGCGCCAAAACGCTAGGGTGGTGGAGCTGTTGATTAGCAACTCGGATGGATGGGAAACTTGGTGATTTTCGATTTTGCGATTTTGGTGGTGATTGGTGATTTTTGGGGATGTCTGAATGATGTTTTGGTGAGTTTGGGGGATGTTTGGATGATCTTTGGGTGAAGTCTTGTTTGTTGATTGGAAACTTGGTGGTTGGTGGATGGGAGGATGAAGGGTGGTGTAGGTTATGTGTAGATAGGTAGAGGTATGGCGGTTGTGATTTAGTGGATGGGATGGATGGGATGGATGGGATGGATGGGATGGATGGGATGAGTGGGATGCTCAACCTAAATTTGCCAATCGGGCGAAAGTGCAGGCACTTTCGAACCTCCATCGCTGTGCGATTCCACGTACTGTATCAATGTTGTCATCATGGACCACCACCGCTACTGAGACCATCACAATCAATTCTTGGCGAGCCATAGTGGATGGTTTTATTGTGTGGTGGTTCTATCCACCAACTGTATATGTAAACAGATTATTATGCCCGTTTAAACACCATTTACAATGTCAGCCGATATGGACACCCTGGGCTGTTTCCAGGGGTTACCCATTGGAAGCAGATTAACACCTTTGGGGGTCCCTCCCAAAAAAATCCCCAATCCTTCTATCAAAATCACCCTGAAACGTTGAATCCCCATGACCACGACCCCCCCATTTCGACCAACTCCACTCCCAGCACTTTACGAAAGTCTGCAGGCACCCCTTACTGTATTATCTTCCGCGTCAAAAAAAAGGCTTCCTGTCGATATCTGTAGATTTCTCAAAAAAAACCAATCTTCAGAAAACCCCAAAAAGTCACATCGATTTTCCGTGATTTTCCGTGTGAAATCCATGGGATCCAAGGCACGGAGTATTGGCTGAGCCTCTACAGCGAGGGCCGGAATCCACGCAGCGGCCGCAGTGTCTACGCCGCCGTGGAGGGGGCCGAGATTGCGGTGCATCGTGATGGAGAGCTCTGCAAGGAGCGGTCCGAAAAAGGGTCTGATTTGATGGGGATTTCATAGGGACCTTATTGGGATTTTATAGGGACCTTATGGGATTTCATAGGGACCTGATGGGATTTTATAGGGATCTTGTGGAAAATTTTTATGGGTATAAGTAGTAAATATGAGCAGTGTTCAAAAGCCTCGTTGATGGATGATTAGGGGGTTATACTGCTCAACATATTATTAGGGATGATCATAATGGATGAACTGGGACTCCTGTTCTTAACCAACCACAGGGCTATGGGGACCTAATTGCTAGTGTTCATGGGCATTTTGGCGACAAGACAAACATTTTATGGTTAATTCGGAATATGGTGATGATTAAGTTGTGGCCATTTCATGAAACAATTGCACATTTGACACGGAATGTGGTGGTAGAACAATCAATTTGTAGACATTTCATGGGGAAAATTATGATATTGGACTTGGGTTCTATATGATTGGACAAAACCCACATTGGAGCGCTGGGGCTAGAACTTGTGGGACATGAAAAGTTTGTCCAAAAAACATGACAGTTCGATAGGTTTCCTTCATTCTTAGAGTTCCTTTTCACCTAACCGCAACCCAAAGTGACTGTAAATGAAAGGGGTGCCATTTGATTGAGGTTACATCGATAGGTTGTCATCATGAAAACAATAATCAACCATCCCCCAGTCATCACCATTTTTATAGGTTGGATTCTAAGCATTCCCAGTCATGGGTGGTTTTTCTGACATTGTTTTACCCACATTAGTAATCATTCACCACTAATTACCATCATTAACCATCATTAACCATCATTAACCATCATTAACCATCATAAAAAGCATCACAAAAACCATCATTAACCATCAATTACAATCATTACCATTACCATTCATTGATAACGTGGTTGGTGAACAATTCAGGGCTCCCATGGATTTTTTTCGCAGGATGGGACAGGTGAGCTATGCCTCCGCGGCCCTATGGTCACCCCTGGGTGCGACCATCGGTGTGGGGTGACCGGACTGCCGTTGACGCCGTTGGAAGGTGCCACCAGGAGCTACAACCAACTAACAGTGACAGGTGATTTACCAGGATGTTGTTTGAATGTTTTTAGTATTCCAAGCTTTAATTTTCATGAAATTTGTTGGGAAGTCTTGATCCCGAAGTGAAACTTACAGTGGGTTTGTGAGAAAATGATAGAAAATGGGGTACCTGCAAGGGCCAGCCTATTTATATAATTATCATTGTCACTCTAAAACTGGCAATAGAATTTGGGCTTGACCATGATATTGCTCATTCACTTGCCATAAAGCGATGGCTTCCAGGTATCGAGGTGGTGCCAGCTCCTTTGTGGAAGCTGCTGATGGTGGCGTTCGGGGCCTCCAGGGTGGTGGAGAAATTTTGAGTTGTGACCTGCTTTTGTTGAATCCTAATGTATGTGTATATATATATAATCAAAATATGAGTATGATAAAGAAAAACTATAGAAGTGGTCCTTCGTCAATATTGAAATGCAGCTTGCGCCAGTGAATGGACATCTTTTGCAAGGCTGCAAGGTCCTTATTTTTGGAAGGTTTTGGGCGAGGCCTGGTGCAGTTCCTTGAGTAGAGTCAGTAAGACCATCAAGATGCATCATTCTATGGTGGACTTCAAACATGAGACAAATGGTTGGGGCCTCTCCCAGATATTGAGATTGTGAGCGGCGTTCATCCTCATTTGTACAGTGATATCATGTTGGTCAGATCGGCTGTCCCAAATCCTGGACGAGCTCAAAATGGTGCACCAACCCATGGTGAACCCAGGAAGCCTTTTTCAAGACTTGCGACAGCGTCGGGGCGCACAGCTTCATTTTGAGCACCAGGTGTAGAGGAGCCCATTGAAGAAAAAGGGATGAATCGAGTTTCCATGTTCGTTTGCCTGAGAATTCCCCAGTTGCTTGGTTCAATCATCATTCAAATCCAATGCTGAGATGGGCAGGGAATGATGGTTAAGTCTGGGGATACCATTGGTTTTAACGGGTTCAAGGGGGATGGCTTTTGTAGAAAGAGTGTCCCAAAAGGCTCCGATATTTGCCAGCCCTGAGGTGACCTTGCAAGGCCAACCCGACCAACCCGAATCTTTGGAGTTCAAAGGTCGTAGTGATATGCTGATCAAGGTGCGCTGGGGGTATTGTGTGGTGTGGAAAGAAAGGATGCTCCATTTATGCACATGCCTTCTGCACATCTAGTTCTTTACATCCATGTGCAGATGGTTTCCCTACTAGAAAAGTCACATGCGTTCTTTTTTCCCTTGCTGTGTTTGATTCGCTCCAGGTAGTTGGAGGAATACTTCATTTTGTGGTGGCAATTTGCCAACCCAGCAACCACAAACCTGCTACGGAAAACCCTGGTGGATTGGTACCTTGAGTGCAGGTGGCTGGACAGTTCCACTATTTGAGCGACATCGAGGAACGCCTGAGGCCTCAAGGGAAGGCCAAGGTGCTTAACATGCCCCACCAACCGGGGTGGGCAGAGGATTCCTATGAGGGGGTGATTCACGTCCGTCAACGCTGGGGATTACCCTTACGTCTCCAGATGGGTCAAGTGTTTGTTGTTTGATCAATTTGATCTTTTAAATATGCCCAGAAATTGCATTTTTTTGGGCATAGAAAGTTGGTGTCCTGTGGGATTTGAACCTCCTGTGTCCAGAATCTGGGTGTCCAAATGAGGTCTGAAAGAAACCATGCTTCCCCCGCCTGAGAATACTGACACTGGAATCGTTCAGGAGGCTGAGAGATTGATGGGTGTGGCTTTCGACATCATGCCATGCACTTGGAGACTGAAGAAGAACCCTGCAGCATGGGAAGTGTGAATTCTTCGATATTCACTCTGTTGCTGTGTTACTGGATGAGTGAGCCCTCTATTGGCTCGTTCAATTTCTTGCACTTGGAGTTTGCTGAACTTTGTATCAAGCAAGACATGCTTGCATACTAGTCTGTTCTCTGTCCCTGTGTGGACAGAAATTGTTTTGCATCGTTCAGGTGGCATTTGCGCATATCAACATATTAGAATTTTGGGCCCGGAATTCATCGGAAGTCACAGGTTTGGGGCCACTTCAGAAGTTGCACTGTCGATCTCCCGCTCTCTTCAATTATTCCACGTCCTTTTTTTTGTTGGTTGGTTGCATTTCCATGTTTGTTCTGTATATCCTGTGCCATAGCTTGTACCCTCTGGTAATTTAACATAGCTATTGAACATTGCCATTTATAGTGGATTTACCCATTAAAAATGGTGGTTTTCCATAGCTATGTGACACCTGCACTTTTCAGTGCAAGAAACAACACTACAGCTGCACTTGCATAAGCCCTTTATGGTATGTGTGTTTCAGCTGCTGCCCTGTGGATGTTTGTTCAGCAGCTTGCAGTGGATGAAT
>Ga0126342_10008181_pt1 | contig 18713 bp, 19 predicted proteins | sample Cyp1metagenome_FD_92528 | JGI IMG/M metagenome (GOLD analysis project Ga0126342, IMG submission 92528) | Coral microbial communities from Lord Howe Island, Old Settlement Bay, Australia - Cyphastrea 1 metagenome | ecosystem: Host-associated > Invertebrates > Cnidaria > Coral ...
TTCGAGATTCGAGATCCGAGATTCGAGATTCGAGATTCGAGATTCGAGATCCGAGATCCGAGATTCGAGATTCGAGATTCGAGATCCGAGATTCGAGGTTCGAGATCCGAGATTCGAGGTTCGAGATTCGAGATCCGAGATTCGAGATTCGAGATTCGAGATTCGAGGTTCGAGATTCGAGGTGTCGAAGCGTTGCCGGTGACCATTGCCACGTTCGATCTCCAAAAAATACACGTGTAATCCCGTCAGGATTGAACACAGGAAATGCATTTCCAGTACTTGGTTAACAATGCTGGTGATCCAGTGCCGGTTGCGTGAGCCCAGGATGTTTCGATTAGCTCTTGGCACAGCCTCAATTGGCCCAAGATGAGCCTAGCATAGCCCCTGCGTGGCACAACGCAGCCCCTAATATAGCCCCGCATAGCCCAAGATGAGCCCAGCATAGCCCTGCGTTGTGGCCCAACATAGCTCCTGACACGGCCCCAAATGGCCCAAGATGAAGCTAAAATGGCCCACGCGTAGCCCAACATGGGCCCAAGATGGCTCCATATGGCCCAAGATAAGCCTAACATAGCGCATGCGTAGCCCAACATGCGCCCAAGATAGCTCCAAATGGCCCAAGATGAGCCTAACATAGCCCCTGCGTGGCCCAACATAGCTCCTGACACAGCCCCCAAACGGCCCAAGATGAGCCTGACATGGCCCCTGTGTGGCACAACGCAGCCCCTATCATAGCCCATGTGCAGCCCAACATAGCCCCTGACAGCCCCAAATGAGCCTGGCACGGGCCCAAGTAACCCGTTGAAACCGTTTGTCCCGAACAAATGGCCCAACAAAGCCCCAGCACAACCCCCAAACCGCCCAAGATGAGCCCAACATAGCCTCTTATATGGTGCAGCACAGCCCCCAACGCAGCCCCAACACAGCCCCAACACAGCCCCAACATGAGCCTAGCATGCACATCACATACATAACATGCATAAGATAAGATAACATAAGATATCATAAGATAACATAGGATAACATAACATAACATAACAGAAAGTAACATAACATAACACATCATAGCATAACACGTCATAACACGTCATAACAGTCATAACACAACACCACACAACACCACACAACACCACACAACACCACACAACACAACACAACACGACACGACACGACACGACACAACACAACACGACATACCATAACATTACATTACATAACACGTGAACACATACAGTAATAAATGCAGGAACGCACGCATGCACAGTTAAATAGATACATATAGAGACGGAGGGATGGATAGATAGATGGATGGATGGATAGATAGATAGGTAGATAGGTAGATAGGTAGATAGGTAGATAGATAGCTAGATAGCTAGATAGCTAGATTGCCAGATAGATAGATAGCTAGATAGATAGATGGATGGATGGATGGATAGATAGATGGATGGATGGATGGATAGATAGATAGATAGGTAGATAGGTAGATAGGTAGATAGATAGCTAGATAGCTAGATAGCTAGATAGCTAGATAGGCAATGCACGCAGAATGCATTGAACCCTCCTGGTGTGACATCATGCCATATCAAAACTGTTTGTCAGCAAGACATCATGAAATCCTTGGAATTCATTGGAATTCCATACCACGTGCATCCACGCACCAAGTCTTTCTCTCATATATTCTCCGATTATAGCTGAAGCCAATCCTGGAACATGAACATCATATATATCATCATATCAAAAATCATTCAGGATCTCTTCACCGTGCTGAACATCTCCTGCGCTAGGTTGGTCAAGGCTTCTTTGCAACGTGTTCAGGGCTGTGGTCTTGCCACTGAAGGGCATGCCGACCAGCATCACGCTGTGCCTTTGTGAAAAGGAGGACTCAGCTGACAGTCAATGCGAGCAAACATGACTTCGCTTGTCTTCGCTTCCTCTGTTTGGGTCTTCACGAACAAGAATCAACCAGATCGATCACCATGATCAATCTGGTCTGAACACATGGATCAATCCAGTTCCTGTGTGTTGGATCCCAGCCTTACGAGGTGGCATGCGTAGAACTGGATGATCTTGTCGAGGAAATAGGGATGCGCCTGGCTTCGCTGTTGTTTCTACTTCGGTTCGTTTTGATGGGTCGGTGGTTCGGTTGATTTCGGATCGATGAACGTCCGTGAAAAACAACTTGTGTGGTTGGTTTAAAGCAGGTGGTGTATATTTGGCACAGAATGCATCAAGAGATTTGTTGTATTTTTCAATCCAAACTTAAGATGGCTTGGGTGTTTCGCAAAACAACTCAAAACAACTCAAAAGATCAGAAACTTCAGAAATATACTGGAATCCTCATCCTGAAAAATATGGGAAGGATTGCAAACCACCAGTTTGGGACCGATATGGTACATATATGATGGTATTATACCCAACTGCAACACTGCGAAAATTGATTCGATGATTGCACCCCTCAAGTTTCACTTCACATGAGGAAGCAGCAACAAAGATTGAATGATCCCAGATTTGAACTTCACAAGAATAACCTGAATAAACTCCAAGTCACCTACATCTTTACCAACGGCCAAGTAAGACGCCACAACTCAGGAAGTTCTGCGAGAGCTTTTCAGGCAAGTCCCGTCCTGTCAGCTTCAGTTGGGGGTCTCATGGTTATCGGATGTTATTGGCAAGTGCGCGGTCAAGAATTGTGATGTTCGCGATGCTTGCCTTCCATTCAATCACCAATAGTGTCTCGACATGTCTCGACTCCTGTAGGTGGAAACACTTTTTCATGCTGCCCAGCTGAAACCTTATGACGCTTGTTATATTTGGATGCCTGTGTGACACTGCCATCAATTGGTCATGAAAGGCCACGGGTTCGTCATGCATTTGTCCTTGTCCTGCTCACCGCGGAACAAGAAGAATAAACGGTAATAAACGCATCTCGGTACCTGGGAAGCGAGTGCTGACAAACCAAGTTGGGTCTTCAGCTCCAGCAAGCCCATCTCAGTTGTTGGAAGCATTTGTGTCTCGAGTTTTAGCTGTTGGAAGCATTGGTTCACGGGGTTTTTGGCGGAAAATGCCCTCATCCTTTGCTTATAATTGTTTTTTCAATGTACATACTTAAGTGGTTTTCGGCATACTTTCTTGTGTGTTTTCTACGCATCGCACCCGTATCGACCCCGCGCCGTAGTGCATAGTAACCTAGTTTCCCAGCAAAAAGACGCATGTAGCCAAAACCCGTACTGTACCATTTCTATGCTTTTCCGTAATCTTGATATCTCCACAAATGACACATTGTGGTGGTGTTTTAACAGGTGCAGAAACATTAGAATCCAATTGGTTTAAACTTCTTTGCAACTTTCCACATCTGTATAATTAAACGCCGAGCTTGAACATGAAGCACAAACACTGATTAAGAAGGAAAACGAAGCATAAAAGCAGTTTTATTGAGGATTGTTCTCGTTTTTTCCTTTTATCGTTTTTCAGCCCACATCACACCTGAGAGATTGTGGGCAACATTCATATAAATCAAATCGAACGGGGTTATTACAAACTTCCAGATGATGTTTGTCTGTTGCATCAATATTTTTCTCAACCGCTGCAGTCCAACCTGGTCAAAATTGGATAAAATTGGTCCATTCTCTGCTCTGGCCTGGGAAAAGTGTTGGCTCAGCACAGGCCTTCCAGCGTGGCATCTAGGCAGTTTAGCTGTTCTGAGCTAAGGGATGGTCACAAAGCTCTCTTGAAGGTCAAGGCTGAAGTTTAGTCCATTGCTCTGCCCCTAGGTCCAAAACTCCCCAAGCTTGACCATCATGCTTTTGACTGAGCATTCTTATTTGCGGTGGCCCCGCCTTGGGCTCTGCAGCCTTTGCAACCTGGAAGATCGGAGCCACTGCGGAGTCGGTTGGCAGGTGTTGGTTGCACACGGGAAAGACTGGTTGAAACCTGTTGAAATTATCAACAAGTGGAAATGAACATGTTGCATCCAAAAACAGGGTTGGACACAGTGATTGATTTCTGAGTGGCACGGATTGGCGGCCACCGGGCACAGCTGGGTTTCCATCTAACATGGGCGTGCCACTAAAAATCATGAAAACAGCTGGTCAATTATCAGACCCTCAAGAATTGCGATTTGGGAGTAGCCCCACTGTAAAACACCTGAAAACGTTGCAATATTTTCCATGTTCTGTCCACCCCCGAATTTGCCTCCTCCGCTTCTTTGGCCGCTTTCGCCTGGAAGATCGGAGCCAGTTTAGTGTCGGTTGGCAGCTGTTGGTTGCAAATGCGAAAGACTGATTGAAACATGTTCAAACCATCAACAAGTGAAAATGAACATGTTGCATCCAAAACCAGGGTTGGACACAGTGTTTGATTTCTGAGTGGCATGGATTTGGGGCCACCGGGCACAGCTGGATTTCCATCTAACATGGACGTGCCACTAGGTCCAAAAACTGGTTCTCAGTAGCCACACTCTAAGGCACCTGAAAACGTTGCAATAGTTTCATATTCTATCCACCCCCGCCTTCGCCTCCTCCGCTTCTTTGGCCGCTTTTGCCTGGAAGATCGGAGCCACTTCGGTGTCGGTTGGCAGCTGTTGGTTGCAAATGGCAAGACTGATTGAAACATGTTCAAACCATCAACAAGTGAAAATGAACATGTGTGCAGCAAAAAAAGAAGGTTGGGGACACTGTCTCAACTGTGAGTGATATGCACATCCTCAAGAATTGACTCGAACCAGGGGAAATGGTTGCAGAATGTTGTGTGGAATGCCTGCCATGGGACCGGTTGTTGTTTATCAACTCATTTGGGAAAGAAATACCCGAGGCCCAGCGACAAACTACAGCCTGCGCTCCGAAAGCTTTGATACCTGAAGCAACAAACTCCACAGCCCACGGCGGCACCATCTACAGCAGCTATGCCAACACAAAAATGGGCCAAACGGACACATGGAGCATGTGGGCTGACAAGTTCTGCTGTGGAAAACATACCAGGGCTAAATTACGAATCCTCATGATCAGTGGCAGTCATGTGCCGAGTCCTTTGCATTGCAGGGTGGTGTTCTAAAACCAACTTCCACCTCTCATGTTCATGATTTGGCACCATCAAAAGTGGGCAAAATAAGAAACACCTCGAAACACCCATCTTGAGAACCTTGGCATGGCATTGTGCAATGGAGTTGGCACAAGAAATCTATATACTGTAATTACATGATCAAAGGAAGTTTAGAAGTCTAACTTCCGACTATATTGACAGTTGCCGCCAGGTCTCGAAGAATCGCTGTTGGACGGGAGAGATGTTTTACAGCACAGATGCGCGACATGAGGGATTTTGGCGGGTAGGAATTGCGCGAAATGCTGTGGTTTTCCATAGTTTTGTGGCTTCGCAAGCTCGCAAAGTCAGCTTGCAAAAACGGGAGTTGCGGAGGACCGGCTGCCCAAGATGCCTACAAAATTTGCACCACGCTGTGGCGCGAGAGCGATTTGGAAGTCAAAATCGTAAAAAACTGGCAGGCTCGGAGCACTTTCGGAAGTTGAGGTCCGCAAAATTTGCACCACGCTGTGGCGCGAGAGCGATTTCGAAGTCAAAATTGTTAAAACATGGCATGCCCGGAGCACTTTTTGAAGTTGAGCTCTGCAAAATTTGCACCACGCTGTGGCGCGAGAGCGATTTCGAAGTCAAAATCGTTAAAAACTGACGGTCTCGGGACGTTTTTTGAGGTTCAACTTGCGTTTCGCGTGGCAGGCGCAGGGATTCCGGCACGTTGCAAAATACGTGGCAGGCGCAGGAGTTCGTGAGGGTTGCAAAAACGTTGGCAGGCGTGGTGGATTTGAAGAGGGTTCGAAACGATGCTTTTTGCGTGGCAGGCGCAGGGATTTCGGGCTTTGTGAAATCGAGGTTTGAGGCCTCGGACGCTAAATCCGTGGAAGGGTTGCAAATTTCATGTCACGGAAGTGTTACTTCGCAGGGATCATTTCGCGTGGCAGTTACAGGAGTTCGTATGCCTCGGCTCAACTTTTTCGTGGCAGGCGCAGTACTTTTGAAGCATCCACTTAAAAATCGCTAAAACGTATTGTAATTCTGACGTCAAGTGTCTGGTCGACATGTTGTTTTTGAAGGAAGTCTCGCAGAAATGCTTCGTTTTTGAACTTCGAAGTTCCATTTTTGAAGGAAGTCTCGCAGAAAAGCTTCGTTTTTGAGCTTCAAACTTCAATTTTCGAAGGAAGTCTCGCAGAAAAGCTTCGTTTTGGAGCTTCAAACTTCAATTTTTGAAGGAAGTCTCGCAAAAATGCTGCGTTTTTCATCTTCGAAGTTCCATTTTCGAAGGAAGTCTCGCAGAAAAGCTTCGAAATTCCATTTTTGAAGGAAGTCTCGCAGAAAAGCTTCGTTTTTGAGCTTCGAAGTTCCATTTTTGAAGGAAGTCTCGCAAAAATGCTTCGTTTTGGAGCTTCAAAGCTTCATTTTTGAAGGAAGTCTCGCAGAAAAGCTTCGTTTTTGAGCTTGAAAGCTCCATTTTTGAAGGAAGTCTCGCAGAAAAGCTTCGTTTTTGAGGTTCAAAGCTCCATGTTTGAAGGAAGTCTCGCAGAAAAGCTTTGTTTTCAATCTTTCTGACATAAATTAAATTTCAATTCAATTGCATCTCAGATCAGTGAAATCTCAAAGCAATTGAATGCCAAACCAGTTGAATTTCAAATCATTTGAAGTTCAAACCAATTGAATCTCAAATCATTTGAAGCTCAAATCAGTTGAATCTCAAAGCAACCGAATCTCAAATCAACTGAATCTCAAACTAATTCAATCTCAAACCAGTTGAAGTTCAAACCAAGTGAATCTCAAATCAATTGAGTCTCAAATCATTTGAGGTTCAATCACTTGAGCCTCAAGGCAACTGAATCTCAAATCAATTGAATCTCAAATCAATTGAATCCCAAATCAAGTGAATCTCAAATCAATTGAATCTCAAATCAATTGAAGATCAAATCAATTGAATCTCAAATCAATTGAATCCCAAATCAAGTGAATCTCAAATCAATTGAATCTCAAATCAATTGAAGCTCAAATCAATTGAATCTCAAAGCAACCGAATCTCAAATCAATTGAATCTCAAACCAATTCAATCTCAAACCAGTTGAAGTTCAAACCAAGTGAATCTCAAATCAATTGAATCTCAAACCAATTGAATTTCAAACCAGTTGAATTTCAGATCACTTGAATTTCACACCTCCTTCCTATAGGTATCTTATTTTTGGAAACTTCCGCCACCGCCTCGTGCGGTAGATATGTTAAAAATGGCAATCTACATGTATATAATGCAACACTTCTTGCTGTTTTGCTGACCTGGCGCCAAAACTGAACCTGCGCTGACTGCACATTGCAATTTTAGCAAAGGCATTTGCCAAGAGTCAATGACGCATGAAGTGAAGCACAAAAGGGGATAGAAACAAGCCTTGCGAATGATTCTGCACAATGACGGGCAGAGTCAGAAATATGATGAAAGATGTGCTGCAGGTCATGCCGCTCCGTGTTGGCGGCAGGGCTGTCATTGAGCCCTGCACGAGGGTTGGCTACACTGCTACACATGCACCGGTGAAAAGAAGTCCAGCCGATCAAAAATCATGGAACTCATCTCGTGGAAATCGGGCAGGCACTCAGTCCTCGGGCGGGATGACAGGACAATGCAGCTCCTGTGGGCCAGCAAAGGAAAACAGATGCGCAAAAGCCCTGGAACAAAGAAGTGAGGTATGAGTTGCTAATGGTACTGTACGTGAATGTACGTGGGGGCGCCCCACTGACGACATGTAAATCTGGCAACAGCTTCCCAACAGTTCCTGGAGCCGCTGTTGAAAAAAGGCAGTAATCTCGTCGGCCGAGAACCTCAAATCACTGGCTCTTCAGTCCACTTTTGACTGCGGAATGCCAAGGCTGGGGCTCGCCATCGCCCAGTTCCTCAAGAATCTGGACGCATTTGTCAACATGCTCCTGGCATGATAATAGAAACATCCGCTGGAACCTGATGAAATGGGCAAAACCACAACATCAACAATCACTGCCATGCGGTCCTCCGGAATGTTCCGAAACCTTTCGGAGGGTGAAACCACAGATTTGAAAAGCCTGAGAGCCAAACAGGTGAAACGATGCACAGCGAGTCACTTCAATTGACTACAAGCGGTAAGGTCCCTGCAGTTGGAGGCTTCGCTTCCTGCGGCCGCGCGCCTCCAGGAAATGTTGTTCCTTAGAATCCCGAAGTGCAAGGCTCAGGATTCACCCTAAGTGCAAAGCTCAGCATGAGGTCCGAGCCCATGTGCGAAGCGGTGATGGCTCCTGCAAAATTGCGGCACTCCGGACTAAAATACCACAAGCACAGCATTGCAGCCGCGCCTTCTCCCGGCCAAAGCAGCACACGCAGTATGATGCCCCCATGGTAAATGGGTTCGGAGCACAAATGAAGGACTTGGACAACTTGAGCCGCAAGCTGACAGGGCCGAATGGAGGGATCAACATCATCATCATCATCATCATCACCATCATCATCATCATCATCATCAAGGGGTCTGCCGAGGCACGCTACCCAGTGAGCTGCAAATACTGTTGCTGTTTGTTCCTGCTACGGGTTGGCATGGGCCATGGGATGAGAACACAAGTCCGGCTCAGTCCTGTTGGCAGCGTGCATGCACTGGACGACGCTGGCTGAGGTTGTCCAGAACCATGTCCACTCCCTCTGCAGCCTCTTGCTCCAGGAAGGACTTCATGTCTTCAACTTTGTTTCGGCTGCGACTGCACTTAATGTACTTCACTCCCAAACCCTTCAAATACGGCTCTCCTGGCACAGAGCCGTCGCACTCCCGGCTCTCATGATGCGTCTTTGGTCTCGCCGAAAGCCATGATGAGTTTCTTTGGTTTTTCTCGACGAGTCTCAGACGAGCCTCATCAGGGCTCAGAACTTCTCAGAATTTTCTCAACATCTTTCAAGGATAAATCGAGAAGTGTTCCGAGTTCTGAGATCTCAAAGGTGGTTTTGGTGGTTTTGGTCGTCCTCGGCCCCTGCAGTGGCTCCCACATACTTGGCATATTGGATAGCGAGCAAACCCACGCAGCCAGCCGCAGCATGAATCAAAACCTCATATAAACTCATATCTTCAAAGATGTGCGAGTGAAGGGATTGAATCATGGGATATTCATGGGTAGTTTGACCAGGGACCACTTCATGCGGCACTCACTTGACATGTGTGTTTTTTTGCAGCCAACTGTGACCAAACAATAAGGGAAACATTTTGATTTGACGCTGCCCAAAAGGTCTGCGTATATAAAAAGCCTCCATTCTGTGAATGTTTGGTCTACCATGCACTCGAGCCTGTTCAGCGAGAATTCTGGAGGTAACTACGGCGTTACGCACGAGCCAGTCCTTGCAATGGAGTCAAGCAGGCCAACCCCAGCCCCTTGGGTAAAGCCTTCAAGCCATCATCGTCCAGCTCATAGTTCAACAGACCTCTGGCAGGGCAACCCAGTTTCGCTTGTACATCATGATGCATGTGGGCAGTGGACATCATTCTTCAACGGTGCAAGCACAGCTCCAAAAAAAACATTACTCGCTAGTTTAAAATCCTGCAAGCCTTGGCTATCTTGGACTCATGTAATGGGTCAATTTCTCCAGAAACCTGCGTTGTGTACGGGACCTAGTCTGCAATGCTGCGGCCAGGTTGCCTGAGAATAGGTAGAACTGATTCTTCGTCACTGTCAGACGCGTGGTCCTCACCATCCTCAATGTTGCGACAAGGTGTTCCCTCCAAAAGGGGGGTGCGTAACAAAGGCAGCTGTCATCCTGCGAGTGCGCCTTGCACGACCAGCAGGAGCCGAAATCGCAAATTGATGCCAGTAAGTCCTCACAATGGCCCGACGCAGTGTTGAGACTTGGGGGTTCATGTGAGTGATGCGTGGCACACAAAACAGTCACAACATTCCGATGTGCTCCTGTGCCATCTCTATTGTCGGGCAAAGCTCTTCCCACATTCCACGAAGTGAACTGCTCGCCAAGGTCATGACAAATCAACATTACTTGAACCGAAAATCCTGATGCGGGTGTCGCCACATGGATCCACATGGTATGCATGAAGCTCGACTGACATGGCCTTGTTGATAGCAAGTGGAAATTCATATATACCGGAACTCTCTGTATTTTGCATTACCGTATATGTATTTTGTTCACATTCCTTTTCCGGCGAGGCTGACAGCCCTGCAGAGATTGCTGCTGATACCTTCATGGCAACAGCCAAAGCCCCAAGTGCGCCTGATGATTCAGGAGTTTCCCAAAATGCCCTCACCGCTGCCAAATCTGAGCAGGATTGGGGGGTTGCTTCATTGCGAGCTGTTCGTTATATTCATTTTTACGTTCAACATGTAGAGTGTGAAACCAACATAACTTTTCGTGCAGAATTCGTGAAAAAACATCCCATTCCAGAACAAAGAACATCACCAAGCTCAAGTCAGTGCAAAGAGAGCTCCAGAAGGGCTACACTGATGAATCCAGCGGTTCGTTCAAGCCTTGGCCGCAGGATGTTTTACACACAAGCTTAGAAACTCTCAAGTGGGAGCATGCCATGCATGCTCTCCAGAATATCACCTCGCCTCTAACCATCACCTAAGGTCAGTGAAGTATAGTGAAGTTATCGTGCGAACACATCGCCAAGTTAGAGGCTGAATATGACGTGCTCAATGAAGAACTTGCAACGGGAGAGACATCCACTTTTGAAACTGAACCCTTACCTCAGTTGAAATGGTGTACACGTGATATCAGTTCAACTATGTTCACCTGATCAATCACCCCATATCATACTATTTTGATTTTCATCATTTTGATCCTTTGCTCAAGCTGCCCAACCCAAATGCCTGGCTCCTCAGAACAAGCCTGGCCACTGCTGCTGAAACGAAGGTTCGGTGAAAACCTCAGTTAAATTCGAGGCGGGCCTCAAACACTCAGGATATTTCTTATTTCAAAGAGTTTTGCTTCGAAAATATATATATATGTACTGTAAGTCCATGCTGGTGCTTTAAATCCAAATTTCAAAAATGATTTGCATTTGGATGCATTTGGCAAGTATCTCCTTGGGATGGTACCTCGCACAGCCCTGGTACTTAGGAAGTCCAAGCACTTCTTGGAAAAGAAAGATGGGCAGAATGAACGAAGTAAGCAGAAACCTGGCAAAAGACAGGACGAACCTGCGGGGAAGGCTGCAGCAAAGTCTGTGCCGGCGTTGATTCCAAGTCAGCGAGTGGCGGATGGCGGTGGATACGTGTGGTTACATCTAAGCCAGTGGTCTTTGCTAATCCCGCACATTTTACCGCATGTTGGTCTTAAAGTTCGTCAACCCGAGGCATTGCTGATTGAGTCTGGGGTGCCTGCCACCTACGTCAGTGATCCTGCCAGTTGCAAGGTCTTTTCTGGCTGTGCATCTATAAGGGATGCGGTAGTCCGTTGGTCTGCCAACGATTTCAATAGGGGGTTGGGGTTGCAAAAGCCCCCCAGTCGACATCTTGAAACACTGAAAATCCAGATTGGGCGAGTGAATATTCAGACATATGCATGTAAGTATGATCTCAATCCATGATAGTGGGGTGCCGGGTCAGGCCTTCGCCGGCTGGTGAGTGAGATCGGAGCAGGGGTGAAAACCTCAGAAAACGAATCAAGACATCAAGGGCCACCATCAAGAACCAGAAACTTTGAGTCTGCTACTGCAGCACTTTTTCAAAGCAAAAGTTGGCCAGAGAAGGGAAACCCTTTGCGCTCCCTAGGTTCCATGTGCTCTTGCTATCCCGAGTGCCCGGGCTATTGTGCAAGAAGTCCCTGGCGCTGCCCAGAGCAGTATTGGTGCATTAGTTTCATTGACTGGCAAATCTGAAAGAGATGCCCACAACCTAGCGAAGACGATTCCTTTCTTGCTTGCACTAACAGTCAGGCACGCGCGGAAAAAATATTGCTGTTGCTCATCAAGCCACTCCAAAGTTGGGACTGCAAGCATGTACTGTGATGTACTGTGCATCTATTCATATACCGTATGCCGCCATGTGTTTCTTTTTATGGCTTGACCCTGCCAAAATTGGTCTGAGCGGAGCCCAACAGGCTCCCTTTTTGGTATGCTGACCATGTAGCCAATGGACCTCCAACGGGAAAATCTGGGCTGAAATCAACTCGAAACAGAGCGGGACACAAGCAAAGCATGTTGCAAAAGCCACTCTGGCTTGATTTTCCCGAATCTCTCCCAACATCAATGGCTGGTTGTGCGATGGATAAGGTTGCTCGGGTTGGTTGCCTCAGACCTCCCCGGTGCACCGCTGCCTTTGGTTGGGAGGTTCAAGCGTTTGATCTCCTGGGGCACTAAATGACGATCGCAGAACAAACATCAACAAACCATCAACATGCGAAGTACAGTAAGTAAAGAACAATGGAAAACTATTGTGTGTGTAATACCCCTTCTCTGTTTCATTTACCTTGTGATCTTTTGAAAATCATTTCCCTTGGGTCTCCGGACAGGTCCAGGGCACCGCTTCGGAAAGCTTCTGCACTGCGCAACTCGGCCTGAAAGGTTAGCTTTTGAAAAGACAGGATGAATGGATCAAAATGCGAAAAATCATGCGAAAAATCAGCTGAACCAGATTGGCAGTTCCAATGGAAGCTCTCTGGAACGTGAATCAAATCAATCAAGGTGATCTCATCACGTCCAATCATGGTTGTGGCTGTAGTCGGAGGTGTAATCAAATGATTCACATCTGGATCATCTGGTCTGTGGATCATATCACCGTGGCCAAGGAAACCATGGACTGGATGGACTGGTTCAGTTGCGCTAAACAGAGTGATTGGATCAACTATGGACGCAATGATGGATGCAGTTCTGTTGGCAAAAAACAAAGCAACACCTCCAAATCAAATACTCCCAAAATCTCCAGTTCTTACTGCAGCCCTGTGGTCAAGGACACCATTCCCCTTTACACTGCGCCTTGGACACCAGCATCAACACGATTAGAAGCTCGATCGCAAAGTCTCGACGTCGATCATCATGCTGGCTTCATGATCTTTGATGCCACCTCAAAGGGGATCAATCCGGGATCCAATTGATTTGAAGGTTCAGTTTTATAAACCCTTGTGGTTCATGTATAGTTATGATATGTTATGATTATCAACCATGATGTGAACAAACAAATCACAACGTTTGATGGATCAACTATGACTACGAACAATATGATCAAATATGGCTTCAGAATGGAAATGATGGTCTGCGAGAACATGCCAGCACCATATAAACTTTAAGTTGTTTTGAAATATTGGTCTACAAAACATGTTCAGCTCACGTGTGTCAACTGCATAATGAAGCATCTCAAAAAATATGTACTTACGTATGATATGACTGTCCGCGCAAAACACTCACCTGTCAATCGACACAATTACTGACATGTTGCCACTATTGAACGTGAAAGAAAACGGATCCATGGAAAAACGGACATCCTTGATGGTTACTAGAACGATGCTTGCTTTACAGCTGGATTCGTTTTAGTACCTGAAATCACGCAAAAACAGTGCAAATACATGCAAATACCAATAATTTAAGTGAAATTATAGTTTTTGGGGACCACACACACATACATATATATATATATATAAATTACATACAGGCATGAAAATATTTATATATTAATATATATATGTGTGTGTGCCCAATATGGTAATGCTATGTGTACATTTTTTCTGCTGCAATCTTCTACTTCAATTGAATTGCTCAGACCGTGCAACGAAAGTTGAAATGGCATGAATTTCAACTTGCTCAGACCTGTGCCCACAATGTTCCTTAGCTTCCGCCCAAGCAACCCGACCGCTTTTTCCGTATTTCTCGACCATGCTTCCGGCCTCTGCTGAACTGCAGTGTGGGTTTGCAACACCAAGGCATCGCTCGCTGAGATTAAAACTCCAGCTGCGGATTCCTTCCAGAAACCACCATGGCGCAGCACAAAGCTACGGCTGTGGACCATTTTGACTGTTCTGAAGGGATGATCGTAACTGAACATGGGATTGTGGTGCGTCATGTGGCCCGTGAAATATCTGCAACACAGAATTGCCCTCAATTTACTGCTCGCAGCGCTACCCTGAACACAGGGTCTACGCAACATGCCAAGCTTTCCGCCTAAAGTCCTAGCTGTGCATTGACAATAATACTTACGCAGGCGGGATCTGGGGATCATCAAGAATACCTGTTTTTTCCCTTCTTGTCAACCATACAATGATTCCATCGCGTTGCTTCATCTACCCATGATTTGAGATACCTCAGACAAGGCAGCCGGTCAATGTTCATGAGCTGCAGAACTGAAACAGAATTTTCTATCTACAGTACAGTTCAGTTTACAGCCTCCAGCGCAAATCAATGTATATACCATGGAAAATCCAAACAGAAATCTTAGCAAAGGTCATCATTGCCCCAAATGGATCCTAGTGTCCTAGTGCTATTGCTTGAGTGTCATGCAGCCTGACACTTGACACTGAGATCCGCGCTGGTGACTGGCGGTGCAAAAGGTGTGGTGTCACCAGGTGTCACTAGGCGCGAGTTCAAGGTGGTGACCTGACATGGGCAGCGGAAATAATTCTATCCGTTTCCGATGCATGAAATAATGATGAAATATGAATATCAAGCGGAGATTGGTGACATTGCTGCCAAACACAAACGAGTAGATTCACATTGATCGCAGAATTCAGAAAATCATTTTGGAACCAGCACTTTTCGGGCGAACAAGGTGTCGAACTAAACCCAGCTTGGTTCACCCACCCAATGGGACTTGGCCTTCACACCGTGGTATGCTGCCATCTTTTGGGTGTTGCATTGGCCTGCAGCAAACCGGAGCACAAAATCCCATGACTGGCATTGGGACCAGATCGCTCCGGAGAGACCACGGACTCCAACGCCATCTTCAACCAGTAACGGCTGTCAGAGCAACAACGAGTGTCGCTTCTGCTGCAACCTCTTTTTGCCAATCTTCCTGCCACGGTCACGGATCAGCCACGAACTGAACAGCCAAAGCCATCGTAAACAACAAGGGGTTCGACCAACTTGACAGATTCCCGCACCAAAATCTCACCCAACACCCTGCCGTCAACGTCAGAAAGAAACCGCGCAGCATGCTCCAATTCTCCGACGAATTGGCTGACGTGAACCTGTGTTCGGAATTGCGAATCCATAAGAACATCATAGAACATCATGAGTCAGAATAAGCCCTTTGCAATCCTGGCACATAGAATAACTGCTAAAAGACCCCAATGCGCGTGTCAATGCTGCAAGAAATTGGGGCGGTTTCACTTCCAACTGATCGAATGTTCTGAGCTTCTGGCTTGGAGAGCATGGCATAAACCTGAAGTTGAGCAAAACTTCGGCACCCTGCGTCATACCATTGGGATCCAGCGGGGGCCAGCAAAAATGCGGGATTTACTTTCAAAGGGCCTCAGTGGCAAAAAACGTGATATCACAAGATGGGATGGGAATTCTGTGACGATGGAAACCAGCCATCTTAACAGGTTAATGTGTGTAACCCAAAAAATACATGTACTATTTCGGGAGAGTTCATGCCAAATATGCCAAATCGGGGCGTGGTTTATCATTCGGTTCCCGGCATGACCATCCTGTTCATGGAAGCTAGCTGTGTTTGATGCACCGTTCATCAGTAGATGTTTGCTTGCCATGCTAGTTTACAGGACAAGCAAACTAATTCTGGCCATCTACTGTATTTGCGCCCAGTTGGATTAAATTGGTTAACAACTTGGTCACTATCAGCCCATCAATCTTAACCGCCGTACTGTTGAACTTGCACAATTGCCCTGGACAATACGTATGATTTCATGTTGGTTTATGTTGGTTTGGAAGCCACCCTCAACCCCTGATCAGCTCATGGTCTCTCGGTGTGCCGACTCTCAAGGCTCCGGTATCACAGGGGGCATGACAGCCATGCCGATCGGTTGAATATCACTCCTGGCCATGATCGGCATGTCATCACACATCATCTATGAACCTATGGCCATTGAAAGGTGATGCGGTACATTTGCCAATCCCTGCAGCATTGAGAACCAAGCATATTCATTCATGGTTGGTAGTTCAAAGTGAGGTTTGTTTGTTCTTTTCGGTTTATTAGAGTTGACTAACCAAACAATCCACGTATGGTTCAGCACAATTCAACCCTGTCAAGTCAGCCAGAAAATGCCAAGGATGGCGCCTGCGCCTCTTTTCGAGTTGCCGGGGGTGGAAATCGCCTTTCCAACCACCCAGGTCCAAGATTCAAAGGAGTACTGTCATTCAAACAACGTGGCTTGCGCCATCTCTGGATAGAATTTCCGACACTCTGCGTAAATCTCATTCTGCACACTTTCTTTGGTTAGGGTACAGTTCTCAAATGTCCAGTCTATGGGCCCTTCCGCCACTGGCTCATCGTCCGGCCGGTGGAAATCGTGAAAATATTTTAACTCCAAGCATTCGCCGGCAGTGGCCCTCCTTTTGGGGTTGAATGTCAGCATTCGTTCAATTGCCTCGGCGCCTGCCTCGGTTGCCTTCGGGCAGACGGATTTCCAGTCCAGCTTGGTTGCAGGTAGATAAGGCAACACCTGCTCAAGAAACGTCCTTGCACGTTGAGACAGCAAAGTCAGGTCATCCTCTTTGGGGGGCCCTAACACTTGCAAGATCTTCACTATCTGGTCCAGAGGGCCTTCTCCAGTGAAGATAGGTCGTCGGCGAATCAACTCGCAAAGGATGCACCCAACTGACCATACGTCGATGGACTTGGTGTAGCTTTTGGGAAGTAACGTCACCTCGGGCGCGCGGTACCATCTGGTCACCACATAGTCTGTCAAGTTGGCATTGTCCTCTTCCTGCTCACCAAGGGCACGTGCCAAACCAAAGTCGCAAATTTTGAGGTGACAGTCTTTGTTTGCCAGGATGTTTGCTGGCTTCAAGTCGCGATGCACCACATTAGCACTGTGTAAGTATTTCAGCCCTCTCAGAATTTGGTACGAGAAGTACTGATGGTGCTCTTCAGACAAGACCTGTTTAGAAACTATGATCCGATGCAGGTCGGTTTCCATCAGGTCACTGACCAAGTAAATCTCGTCGCAGTGAGGATTTTGTTGCAGATACATGTCCAGGATGTTGATGACATTCTCATGCTTCAAGCTCCGCAAGAGCTTCACCTCGCGAATGAGCCGCTTACCATCCACCAAAGAATGATGGGTGTCATGCCCGACGGTGACCTTCTTAACGGCCACCTGGGCTTGACCGGACTGAAGCTTGACCACGGTGCCACTTGCACCGGACCCAACCTTCTTGATCAGCTCAAAACGAGCAGGCACCTTAAATGGCACTCCATCGATAGGGATTTGCTTCCAAGTCGAGCCTTCAGGCTTCGCCGGTTGTTGCCTGACGGGCCGCTCAAAGCGCTGGTGGATCCGCTGCCAGCCCTCCGATGGCATTGCCCGGAAGTCACCGGGTGCCTGGTGTCCTTGTTGGATGCCTGGCAAAATCTCAGGGCATGTCCTGTGAAAGAAGTCCACCACAAACCTGGAACCCTGGCAAACCTGCAGTGAGTTAATCTCAGCTTGCACTGTATGCTCCATGCCTCGGTGCTGCACAACTGCACCCGAGATCTTCTTAAAGGCATAGTGGTTCCCCTGGAGGTCCACTCGCCTCACCACGTCGCCGAAGGCGCTGTGGCCCAGGAGTGAAGACTTCGGTGGAGACTCCGGTTCCTTGCCAGCAGGTGAATGGCCAAAGGGGTGACGAAGTGAAACAGCATGAAGACCGAAAAAGATCATGAAGTGGAATGGTGCCAACGTGAAATTCGGAAAAAGACTGAAGCAAATAAAAAAAACAGAAAACATTGGCACTGCAGGACCAAGGCGCAGCAGGTACAACTTCATCAAGCTTCTCTTTGAGCTCGATCGCACCGCAAAAAAGAAACTCTGCAGTAAGTTGGGACTTCCTGCGCTGTAGCCACAAATCTGCAACTGCAACACTTTGGAAGCAGACTTGCAAAAATGTCAGGATTTCCATCCCGCGAGAACTTTCCTTGCTTGATGCTAGACAGGGCTGCAGGCCACAACCCTTGAAAAACAAACGCGCTTGGAGCTCATGCGGAGAACAAATCAGCTCTAGCATGCTCTAGCAATTGGCAGGCTGATGGCAGAAGATTAGCCCACCTGTCAATACCTTTTGGGCTTTTCGAACAGCTGCTTCTCAATATGGGGTATCCTCATAAACCGTGTTAAAATGCCACAAAATTTCACAAAACCTTCCAAAACATGATGCCAATCCATGACAAGCATTTCGCGCCAGACTTCCGGCGATTTTCACAGTTGGCAACATAACAAAAGGACAGGTTTTGCAGCTTCCCCCATAGACACGGCGAAGCCACGGGCCAACCAGAGACTCGAGACGAGACACGTGGGAGCACCAAAAAGAGTATTTCGTACGAGACGTCCTCCAATTTTGACACTTTGCAGCTTCAAAATCGACGTTTTCCTACGAGTTTTCCTTAGAACCTAAAAATTTGCAACCTCAAAATCGTGCGAGGCTTCCGTCAATTTTCAGCACATGTCACAAAATGCCACGCCTGCCACGGAATTTGCACCTTGTCGCCACTTGACGCAGCCCTGCCAATGCGATTTACAAAAAACACGCAACAGGACACGTCTAAAGTGCTGCGCCTGCCACGAAAAA
>Ga0126342_10008182_pt1 | contig 18712 bp, 21 predicted proteins | sample Cyp1metagenome_FD_92528 | JGI IMG/M metagenome (GOLD analysis project Ga0126342, IMG submission 92528) | Coral microbial communities from Lord Howe Island, Old Settlement Bay, Australia - Cyphastrea 1 metagenome | ecosystem: Host-associated > Invertebrates > Cnidaria > Coral ...
ATAGATACAGTAGATACAGTAGATACAGTAGATACAGTAGATACAGTAGATACAGTAGATACAGTAGATACAGTAGATACAGTAGATAGATAGATAGATAGATGGATAGATAGATAGATACTTAGGTAGATAGATAGATACTTAGATAGATACAGAAGATACAGTAGATACAGTAGATACAGTAGATGCAGTAGATAGATAGATAGATAGATAGATAGATACTTAGATAGATACAGTAGATACAGTAGATACAGTATATACAGTAGATAGATAGATAGATAGGATAGATAGATAGATAGATAGATAGATACTTAGATAGATACAGTAGATACAGTAGATACAGTAGATACAGTAGATAGATAGATAGATAGATAGATTGATAGATAGATAGATTGATAGATAGATAGATAGATAGATACTTAGATAGATACAGTAGATACAGTAGATACAGTAGATACAGTAGATAGATAGATAGATAGATTGATAGATAGATAGATTGATAGATAGATAGATACTTAGATAGATAGATAGATAGATAGATACTTAGATAGATAGATAGATACTTAGATAGATACAGTAGATACAGTAGATACAGTAGATAGATAGATAGATAAATAGATAGATAGATAGACAGATAGATAGATAGATAGATACTTAGATAGATACAGTAGATACAGTAGATACAGTAGATACAGTAGATACAGTAGATACAGTAGATACAGTAGATACAGTAGATACAGTAGATAGATAGATAGATAGATAAATAGATGGATGGATGGATGGATGGATTGATCATTCGATGAATAGATAGGAGGAATCCTGAATACAGATATGCTTTTAGATATAGATATACAATATAAACGGTTATAAAAACGGCGGATGGATGCATGAATGGTTTCATGCATAGACATCTTAGTGTTTCCATGGCTTCGAAGGTGAGAGACTTTTAGCAGCACCTTCCCCGATGCGCTCAGTGAAACCAATCCACATATCCCACTGACCCTGCAGGCTCTGTGGTTATTTCCTCACACCGGGTGGCTGCAAGCAGAGCGACAGTTGCAGCTTCTCCCATGAGTTCAGTGAGGCGGAGATCCAAGCCGCAGAAACTGCAAGGGCTGAGAGATCTACTGATGCCAAGGGAAAGCGCATCTGCAGGTTCTTCTTGGACGGGCGATGCAACAAAGGATCGGTGGACCGGAAGATTGGGGTGGTTTCATGAGGGAAAACAATGGAAAACACGGATCAACATGCAGACTGCACCAGGACCATTTGCCCCAACAAGATGCTAAAAGATGTGTGAGATCTAGTGTCAAAAGGTGCAGTTTGCAAGTAGGTCCCCATTGTCTGTCGCGTGTCTTGGACATCAGGCTGTTTCCCTGTGAAGGCTCGTCGTGCACTTTTTCCCACGACGGTGAAGAAGAGAAAACTGATGAGGCCCCCACAGCTGCTGGTGATGATGTCGCATCAGATCCTGAATCAGGCCAGGGATGGTAAATGGATGTGTCTGAAACTGAGGGATACCCCAAAAATAGTTATTCAAGGGTGAAAATGGTGTTTCACCAGCAAAATTGTGGGTAACCTAATTATATTGTAAGACAAACCCAAATGTTTTGAAGTTTGCTGGATGTCAATGGTTTTCAACATTTTCAACCATGTTAGCTATCACCCAAGTGGGTGCTGCAGGAGATATCCCCGACAGTCCTGAAGTGGTGCCGGCAGCAGCTGATGGTGCAAAGTCCATAATGAAAGCGAAGGTGACCCGAGTCCATGAGGAAAAGAGCCTGGTGCATCTACTGACGGATGTAGGTGACTCTCGTGTGGTGAACCTGAAATCCTTTACAGAACTTTGGCCCATGCCACCTTTGTGTCTTGGATTTTGCTGAGTTGATGTGAGATTTTTCATGATTTTCCCATATTTTCCCATTAGTTCATCCGGCATTCTACTGGGGAATCTACTAACATGTTTGCCGCTGGCCTTCTCACCATCCAAGGTGCGGTGATCGCATCTCCTTCCCTCCGCCAGCTGGTGGTCCCACGTCACGATGGATCCTCCCAACCTTGGAAGCCATGGCCTCCAGCGACGGTTCCAACGGTTCCCTGGACTTGGCCTCGAACTTCCTGAAGTCCATACAGCTTGGCTATGAAGAGCAAGGTTCCAATGTTTTGATGAGGAGATCCATAGAAAAAAATACCATTCCCATCCATTCCCGGTATTTCAACACTTTGCGAACTGGTAAAAGGTGGCCCGTTGATAGATGATTTACCGAAAAAAACAACAACAACTGATTTTCTATATTTTATAGGTATGTTAAATTACCAGAGGGTAGGAGATGATATTAATGAGATGAAACGTATTAGGTAGTAATGCTACGATGGTAACCCGGTAACCACGCCTTTATTTTCTGGATGAGAATTGGACAAATATGAATAAGATGAGGCACATTGCCATATCGATGCAAACAGACCCACAGCTGATGCATGTACAGATGGATGGACGGACAGACAGACAGACAGACAGATAGATAGATAGATGATAAGGATACAGTATACTTATTCACACATCCCATTGCCAATATTCATCCAGACATGCACACATGACAGATGTACATCTTCAGTATGGGCAGCACCTTGGAGGAGTGACATGTATTGCCAGCCCTACCTGGCTCTCTTGTTGGGCACCAAATTGGCTCGCAACGCCAAGTCCGTGTCCCTGGCGACGCAAGGCAGCAAAATGACGGAAAGTAAGGCATAATCGGACGACAAAAACTATAGGTTGGATATGGCTGGATCATGAACCCCGCAATTCTATGCGATTCAGCAGCAATTGTTGACAGCAATATCGAAGTACGTGAGACGAGAGATCCCAAAATGTTCGCGCCAAGCACCCGGTGTCTGAACCCCATTTCTCCCACACTTGCACATCTTGCAGTTGAACATCTTGCAATTGAACATCGCGTGCTGCACGCACCTCCTATTCTCCCTAGATGGCACCAGCCGTTTTTCCATGTTTTTCCCATGTGAGGAAGCGGCTTCTGGACTTCCTTCAAGGCATCCTTCCAGCTTGCCGTGGACATGGCAGTTCAGCCAGTGAACCAGGAGGAGGTTTCCTAAAATGGGGGTACCTTCAAATCATCCAAGTCATTAGACTACCATTTTAGACAATTTTTTGCACTAAAACCCATGATTTTGGGGATCCACCATTTTAAGAAACCACCAGGACTACTTCTGAAAATCCTTCAGTCACGTCTGTGGCAACGTGAAACGCCAAAGCTCTTCCAATACGATGGCATCGATGGTTTTGGTGAAGCTTGGCATCCAAAATATTTGTTGAGAGGGTTGATTGGAGATTATATGGGTATGGATCAATACCTATAGATACATTTTTAGTGGGATGAACATCCATTTAGCAGCTATTTTGGGGTTCACTATAGGTACCAGGGTTTTGACCCATCCCCATATAATGCCTCTTTACTATTTCTTTACTGGCTTGTGGCAGTCCTGATTCTTGCGAGTCTTGTTGTCAACCGTTTCATTGTGCACGGGTGGCTCTCAGGATGGTAGCGAAAGGAGCCTAAGAGATTCGGCGACAAGCGTTGTCAATCAGATGTTGCAAGTGGTTCCTCGCTATGCGTACTTAGTGACGCCGGGCATGCAGATGATTCTGTCGCGGATGTCATTTCTGATCTTTTGCAATGGATATTTCAACAACCCTAGATTCTAGATATGCCGGGGGTCAGCATTTTTCCACGTGCTTGGATGTTTTTTTTTCTTTAAAAAAAATCGTTACGCCACTCACCACTTCCTCAGGAAGCCTGTGCTGCTAGCCATGATGAAACCACAAGAGAGTATTCTGCAGTTGCTGAATGCCATGAGCGATCGCCTGGCTTTGGAAGATGGTTTCTTCCAATGCGCCACATCTTGGCGGCAGCTACCATTGGTGCCACAGATTCTGTCAGAAGACTTGTCTGACTTACAAGATTTGCCAGAGGTGGCATGGATGTATGATACTGGCTGGTGCTTTCAGAGAGTTTTTTTGCATGTTTTGCAGGTTGAACATCCCCTTTTGATGCCTTTTGTTGTTGACAGGGTTGGTCCTTTTCAGTACAGGTAGTTCCCCTACATTCTGCCGTAGATTTTCATGTGGGTCCTCCAACTCTTCCAGTGTGGATGAATGCAACCACCGACCAGGATGGCGTTTCAGACTACTTGGATACTTATTTCCGTCTCCTGCGTGCCGACTGCTTCGCTCCCTTGCAAAAGGGCATCCGTGACTTCTTAAACGGCAGCCTGGATCCCCGGGACATGCGGCTGTTCCGGGCTTCGGCCCAGCAGTTCCACCTGGTGCGAGGATCCAAGGGTTTGGTGGCTTCAATGGAGTGTAGCAACATCTTCAACTATGCCGTGCCATTTCCGGCGCGTGTTCTCATGCCCAGTAACCTGGTCTGTTTGTCCATCAGCGAGGCGCCCTTCGCGGAAGTGCTTTGGGGTCGAGTTGCAGAAAGACCTTCGGATCGAGCGGCGCAGAAGAAAGAGACCATGGTTGCTGGCTCTGGGTGTTTGAGACGTGTTCATTATTTGATTTATTTGCGTGGTTTGCAGTTCATGTGTAGAATTATCATATTAAGGTGATGCGCACACACATGGAACACAGTCGAATGTGTTCTAAATAGGATTGATAGAAGTCTACATGCTTAGTGTAAAAGTCCACATGCACACAATTTCTTGATCTAACAACCTCAAATCCCTACTGGGATGATCCTCGCTTGACATCAGGTCCTGCACCAGACTGAAGTGATCGGAAAAGTATTTCTTTCATATGACTTTATATTATTTTATATGTTATCCACTTTCTTGATGGCGATGTCGTTTTCCCATCATCTCTTGTTTCCCCAATATTGTTTACATGACCGACTGGACGAGGTTGTGACCATCGAGTTCCTGGATGATTTGAACCGCATTGACCGCAGCAGTTTCATTTCGTGTCTGTTGGCACCTCCGCCTCCTAGATTTGCTGAGTCAATTTAATTACATGTGTTTCCAGGTTTTTCCGTTGGTGCATGTGCCCAAAAAAATGGACCGACTGGGAATTCTATAATATACCTAGAAAACTCAGCTATGCGAATTTGTAGGCATGGGCTGATTTTCAGCTAAAAAACGTAATTTCCAGGCCAAAAACGTCCTCACGAGTGAACAAAGTAATTTTATGTAATTTTCAGTTTTCAATGTTGTGGTGAGCAGCCCGTGCTGATCCCACAAAGAGCTGGAAATTTCTGCAATTTTTCCGCTGGTTTCCGCCATTTCGACGCAAATTTCCGCCATTGTTTTGCACAGTCTTTGGGGCCTAAAACGGATTGTTGCAAGTAACAAGAGTCCCGTGGGTAATTTACGGAGTTCAATCAGGTTTGCACGTGGCAAATGCCCCTTCAACCCAGGTTTCCTTGCACAATGAACCCTGGTATACCCACAGGGTGCAAGTTTAACGCGCACATGACACAATTCCAATAATTTTCTCAAAAAATAGAAACACGTAATTTTTGTGCAGTTGTCCACCAAAAAAGGCATCGTTTGAAAAAACACAGTTTTTCGTGAAATGACTAAAATTTATTAACATGTTGCACACTTGCGGTTTACCAGGTAATGATTAGTTTTATGTTTGATGATTCTTATGGCCGACATGGGCCCGATGGGCCCGACGGGCCCGATGGGCCCGATGGGCCCGAAGATCTGCAACATCTAAGGCCCGGAGGGTTGATTTTGGCCGAGAGTCCTGTTTTCTTCCTCTCGTTTGGTCCAGTCTTGCGACGTCTACAGGGCCTCACAGCTGGAGATCATGGGACGCTGCCACTGGCCTCGTGTTTGCTTGGAAAAGCCATGAGTGCAGAGGATGCACGGCAACCCCTTCCATGGAGCCTGGGTGGTATCATTTCAAATTTGAAGATTTTGTTACATCCCCACCTGGGACCTTCCACAGAGTTTGCTTGTTCCATCTTATTCTGGCTGGTGGTGGGATGCGGTGGGTAGTTTCACAAGTAGATAATTCTTCTTTCCCACTTGGTTATTTGCAGATGGAGTTGAGATCACCAACCAGGAGTGACTTTGCGATGGACTCCTTAGGCCGTGCGATTGAGTCCGGTCAGCGCGTCTTCGACGACTCGCAACGGACGGCCTTGGAAGTGATCTTGACCTCCACCTTGTCAACAATTCAAGGACAAGGTCTCGGTACTTCGTATTGAGATACATGAAGAATCATGGAATGCCCTCAAATGTCTATGAGTCAACACCCTGGTGCGCGGACGGCTAATGGATGTTTATTCCCCAAAAAATGGCGTCAATGGGTTTTGACCCCAACTTTGGGATCCCATCCTTTGAGATCTCACTTTGTATATCTGGATGATTCTGGATGGTGAAACTTGGAGAGGCCACGTGGACAGTGCTATCGGGTGCCACCATGCCTTTCAGGACCTCCGGGGACTGGGAAGAGCTTCACTGGGGTAGAGGCGATCCGACACCTGCTGACGGTCCCAAGCTACTTGCTGTGTGGCGTGGAGCCGGAGGAGCTGCGGGGAGGCCGTGGGGCACGGAGCCTGTAGCACGGCTGCACCATGCAGTGCTTGGATTTTTGCCAGTTTTGCGATGTTTTGCGTTTTTTTTGGTGAGAGAATTGTGCTGAAGATAGTTCAGTTGATGACTTGAGGATGTTTTCTTACCGTTTCTTCCCAGTTTTCTGAAGGTTCGGCTTCTTAGACCAGATGCTGGGGATGGGCGAGTCATAACATGCTGGGATATGTCGGGCATGCTAAGGTTTGATTCCGATGGATCATCTGATGAGAGCTCGAGGGAGGAGGATCTGCATGATCTGTTGCACAGGCCTCTCTGACCTGTGGGAAAGCCATTAACTTCTACATGTGGACATTGGGATATCCTATGGACATCCTAGATCCCAAGACAGATGCGGCAAGATGTGTGAGCAGTGGATGAAGCGGAAAAGTCCTCACTGGAATTAGGCAGGCTGCAAAGCTTCATTCAATTAATTATAATAATTATTGGCATTGGGATTCTCTGAAACCTTCCCATCTTAGCACTCTGGCAGCCAGGCCTTTCGAGAAGAAGATGAGAATTCTCGTCTTGACTTTCAAAAACCATGCCCTGGATGAGTTTCTCCTGGATTGTCGCAAGCATTGTCCAGATGCAGACATCGTTCGCATAGGTGGGCAGGGTTTTGGGGCAACATGGGCATGTCCAAAAAGTGCGGGGCTGCAGTAGAACCCCAATCATGAACTCCCCCAAAATTATTTCAGCTACACATGCGACAGCTTTGGACCTTGGTGATACTTTGGTGTTTGCGCAAGATTATGCGTGAAACTTGGTTCGTGATTCACTTAGGTGGTCGGTCTGAGAGTGAGCAGCTCAAGGCTTTGAACCTTCAAGCGAGGGCCAAAGAGAAGAGCAAAGGTCACGAGACTGGAAAGATGCTACGAAGCTTGGCCTTGATGAAACATGGATAGCACGGTCAAGCTGATGAATGGGATTCCGATGATGATGCTGATGCTGATGAATGCTGATGAATGCTGCTGCTGCTGCTGCTGATGATGATGATGATGATGATGATGATGATGATGATGCTGACGATGACGCTGACGATGACGATGCAGATTACATAGTATAGAATAGTATAGACGTATGTGATTGTATGATGGATGTCAAGGCTACTCCAAGAAGTCAAATGATGCTCGTACCTTGGAACCGTTGATCCTTTGAGATTGTATCAAACTTTACCAGAAATGAGACGCATTCAGTTCAACAATGTTCAACATCCATTTCAAAATCCATCAGTCAACCAGTGCTTTTTCAGATGCTTGAAGTATATGTTGCGTTGCGCATGGCTCCAGACTTTGTCATCTGAGGGTCCTTGATTGAACGGAAGAATGCTCTCAAACCACAAATCCAGAGGGCACTGGATGGGCTTTCAGAGACTTGCTTGGCTATGTTTGCCAGTGTTTTTGCCAATGTTTCGTGCTTGTAACATTGTGATTCCACACGCTTGCACCTGGTTTTGAGCTGAAAAAAGGGACGCTACATGAAGCTACAACATGCTACAACTACACAGCACAATGAAGAAATCATCGTGTGTGTGTGTGTGTCTCTTGAGGAGAAGTTAGACCCCTTTCAACTATTTTGGCAGCACGCTCCGATGGAACAGAAACTGTCTCTATTGGATGGATGTCCCTTGGCTTGTGGGAGTCGCCCAGCGTTTCAGAAGCAGCGTCACCTACAACACCATGAGCAGATCCGGGACAGAGTCGGCGCACAATTGTTTATTGTGAGAAGTGATTTTCGGAAATCATGCGGCACCAGAGTCCCATTCTATCATTCTGGCCTCTCCAAATGCAAAGCACACAATTTCAAACACGGAAAATGACTCGAAGAATCTCGATGCATGTCAAACCCAATTGATTCACTTTTTTGGATTGTGATCAGTGTGGTTTTGATTTCAGTTTGGTTCACCATAGGATTTTGTTTCTTAAAAAGTATCACTATCACCCACTTTTGGACACACCCCTGAAGGAGAGCATCCTCTTGGGCGAGACCTTTGCGCCGGACGAGTTTCGCAGCTGCTTCCGTCGCTGGTGTCCGTCGGCCATGTCCCCCCGGCCGGGAGGGGGACGGGCAGATGCCAAGTCAGCGAAAGGAAAAGGAAAGGAAGCGGAGATCAGCGATGAAGAAGCAGAGGACTGGGTAAACTTTGCTGAAATGGTTGGCTTAACTTTTTTCTGGTCATAGTTACTTAGTTCCAATATCCATCCGGAATTATTTCATATCCAGCTGGACTTATAGTTCCATGTTTGTCAGGGTACCAAAGATCATTCATCAGGAGGAAGTCAAAGAACGGCAAGCTTTCCAAGAGCGACTGGAGAAGTTGTGCACTTGGAGCGCAGAAAATTTAAAAGATGTCCTGGTCTATTCGCCAGGCACAGTTTCCAACCAGAGATCTGCCACTGGCGTTGCTGGCGGCCTTTCCTATGTTGAGAAGCTTTGGGAGTTGGACGAGCACAGCCGTGCGCGAATTTTGGGCATTTGCCTTCGGAATGAGACCAGCACATCATGGCCAGTGGTAGAGTCCTTGTGCCAGGAAAATGATGACCTACAGGCTCGGATCAATGAACTGGAAAGGTGCCACTTAGCTTCTGTTCTCCAACAAGCTGACGTTGTAGGCTGCACTATTAGTGGGGCATCTATCAGGTGCGATTTGCTGGCAGATGTGAACTTTCCGGTGGTGGTAGTAGAGGAAGCCGCAGAAATTTTGGAGCCACAGTTGCTGGCAGCTTTGCCGCCATCCTGCAAACAGCTTGTTCTGATCGGTGATCATTTTCAGCTTCGCCCGAAGATACAAACTTTCCAGCTGGGCCGTGAGCGAAACTTTGATCGATCCATGATTGAGCGGCTCTTTGCAGGAGAGGCAAACTATCCCAAGGCAGCTTTGAAGAAGCAGAACCGGATGAGAGACGAGTTCCTTTGCTTGCTCAGGCCATTTTACCCCAAACTTCTGACAAACCATGAGCGTGTCATGGGAAACGATCCCCTGAGCATTTGTCGGAAGTCGATGTTCTTTGTGACAATGAGGGAACATTCCGAAGTGGAGGCCGCAGAGAGGCGTAGTCCAACAAATCCACGAGAAGCCAAGATGATCTTGGACTTCACCAAGCACATCCTTCGAGAAGGCTATGAACCTCAAGAGATCTCAATCTTGGCAATGTATGATGGTCAGGTTTCATTGCTGCGAAATCACCTGAGGAATGAAGGATTGGAACAAGTTCAATGCTCTTCAGTGGACAGGTACCAAGGAGATGAAAACCGCTTCGTGTTGATTTCCTTGGTGCGTTCCAACGATCAGTTGAAACTTGGCTTCGTGGGCGAGAGGAATCGTCTCATTGTCGCGATGTCACGGGCTCGCTGTGGTGTGTACATCTTTGGCAATGATCAGCTAATGCAGGAGAAATCCAAAGAGTGGAAACTGGTCCCCTGGAGTTGTTGAGGATTTTGATGAAGCCAGTTTTTGTGATTTTCGTTTGTAATTCGCCAAAGGCTTCCCTGGGGCCCATCCTGAATCTGCATGAAAACGGACACCTCCTTGGCAAAGTTTGCTTATGCACCAAAGGTACTCAATGCGCTGGAGGAAGAAGGTTGTGTTGGCGCAAAGCTTCCACTGATGTGCCCGCGACACGTGGAACTTGACTTGGAAGTCGGCCAGCAATGCCACCATGTTTGCAATGCTGTCCTCCCCTGCGGCCATTCCTGCCGTCAGCCTTGTCATAGGGAAGGGCATCATCCAGACTGTGATCAAGAGGTGCTTGTCACCCTGCCTTGTGGCCATGAGCGTTCCTGCAAGTGTTCCGAGAAGGAAGGTGCCTCCGAGAAGTTGAAATGTTCAAAGCTGGTGGACTTTCGCCATGACGTTTGCCAGCATCCTGATACCAGGAAGTGCTGGGATAAGAAAAAACGGTGTGAAACCCAGGTGATGATGTGCTGCGACAGGTGCAGGGAGGAGAGTCAGGTTCCTTGCTACATCAAGAAGGACAGCCCGGAGAATTTCAAGTGTAGCAAGCCTTGCACCAGAAAGATGAGTTGCACCTTGGCTCCCGGCAATTCCCGGCATACTGTACCCCCCAAAATGATCCAAAATTGCCATTTGAACTTGTCGTGAATATGATGATTGGCTGGTGGATTTGAGGCATACCGTACCAAGAGTTGGGTGTGGGTCAAAATCACGGCACCCTGGAACTGGGATGGCAATTTCCAAGGTACGGTAGAGAGGGAATGGCGCAGGAGAGTGAGAGAGAGGTAGAGAAACACATGGAGAGAGATGGAGACTGTGGACCTTACAGGTATATTATATATATTTAATATATATAATATATATAATATATATATATATATATAATATATTATATATATATTATATTATATATATTATATTATACTATATATATTATATTATAATATTATACATAAATATACACAATCCCGGAAGTCCATGGCTCCAGGTCCTTAGACATGCTGAGCTGACATCTTTGATGATAGCTAGTTGGAACTTTCTAGGGCGCTTTAGTCTTTTGGAATTATATTGCAGGTCCGGACTTTTATTACCGGGAAAGCATGGGAAAGCACTTTGTTCAAATGGCGCCTCACTAAATGCAAGACTGAGGCTCTACAGCATGCAGTATGCATGTAAAACATCATTCCTAGATTTCAGATATATTTTCCCATTGCCACGTTTCCAAACATCTAATCTCTGAAGGTGAACCCTTAGATTTCCAGCCAGGGTCGTCGCAAGGCCACCACTCATGCAGCTTGCAGTGCTATGATGATTGCGACAAAGGGCTGGACGACTGCCAGCTGTGTCAGGCAGATCCTCGGAGTTTTTCATGGCGTGGTTGGTTTTCGCAACTGCCACTTGGGATTCCCCCGAAAAGAGGAGAAACCTGCGAATCGCCATATATATCGCCATGAAAATTCTGGGAATCGGAATCGATTTTTCGATTTCTCTTGGGACTCCTCTGAAAACACTTTAACAGTAAAGCAGCTTGAGTGAACCACATGAAGGAGATGCGTGATGAAGTAATCCATTCAGCATGTGCAGCCGAGGAAAGAGAGAAGGTGAAGGAACAGAAGCTGGAAGAAATCCAGAAGGCGAGCAGTTTCCACCTGCAAAAAATGCGCAAGAACTAACTTTAGCATACTTTAGCACTTTTTTGAAATGGTCGTTCAGGTGTTAGTGTTATGAAAGTATACTTAGAGCAAAAAGAATGCAAAAAGAGAGCTGGTTTCTGGAAAGTGGCAGTGGGATCAGTGGGGATGCAGGCGAGATGGTTTCAGCGTCCAGTTTCGATGCAGGCATTGGCGGAGATGGACGCCCCCGACTTCACAAGTTTTGACGAGATTCAGCTTGACGGTTCAAGGGCCTCTTGGGTTTAAATATGTCGATTTGTTCCTCAGCCGTGATTTTCCATCAAGAACGACACATCCAACCACTCGTGCTGTGGATAGTTCCAAGTTCCAAGCCCTATGGCCTATCTCATTTATTCTTATTTTCTGTCATGATTTTGATGGAAGAGCTGAGGAACACATGGAAGTCCAACAGCATTTGCAGGCTTATTTCCCAGAAGCCAACTGGAAAGTGACGCTCCAGCAGTGCCATCGGGTGAAGAACAACCCCTTGCACAAGAGGCCTGCCAAGCAGGGTTTTTGTTTTGAGTTTGTTTTTTGCGGTCTGCAGGTCCAATTTTGTCCAAACATAAAGACCTGAATGTCATGCTGTGTGTATCTTGAGACAAAAACAGACAAAGTATTGAAGTTCATGATGTAAAAATGATCAGATGAGCAGTTTCGTCTTGCACACATGTGCTTCGTGTTTGCGATGCCTGTGCGGAACTGAAGCTTCTCCTTCTTAGGACTTTGGTGCACAAAGCACAAAGTGCATCTTACATTCATTCAGCTGCCTCCGCGTCCTGCTCTGCATCACCGTCACCACCTGTCATCGAAGAATGCTGACTATGACAATCATGACCGAAATGATCAACACAATCACAATCACAATCACAATCACAACCACAAAGACAATGACAATGACAATGGCAATCACCATCATCACCATCATCATCATCACCATCATCACCATCATGATCATCATCATCATCATCATCATCACCATCACCATCATCATCATCATCATCATCACCATCATCATCATCATCATCATCATCATTTTCTTCTTTGTATTCATCAGCCTCAGCATCATCATCATCATCATCAGCAGCAGCATCATCACCATCATCACCATCATCATCATCATCATCATTATTCAAATGCATGTCTGAATTGACACGGCATCGGCGCCATTTGGCGTCCACTACCTCACAGGTTCTTACAACGGCACCGGTTCATCAACTGCCCCGCCGATTCGAAACTGCTGCTGGTAGAGATGGCTTCGGAGGAGATGGCTCAGTTGGCGGCCTTTGGAGGTTGCTTTGACGGCAGATTGTGCTGAAAAACATCAGCAAAACGTGAAGCATGGACAAAAATCATCAAAGACCAGCAGAAACCATGGAACACCATTGGACATCATTGAATAAGAAACAGCAAACACCAGCAAGTTTGAATAGATTTTTAATATCTTTTGAGAGGTAAAACGCACTGAAAAACATATAATTAGTTACTTAATGTTGCTTACCTATTATTACCGCCCAACAACGCGGCATGATCCAATACAAAATGGGATGTGAAGCAGCAGTCAATGAACTGGGGTTGATCAATGTGCCCCGTGCCTGTTTGTCTACTCAGGATTGGCAGAAGGCCTTGGCACCAGGAAGGGAAAAGGCAAAGGCAAAACGATGCTCAGCTTGCAACCAATTCTCATCCCAGAGGCAAATCTCAAGCCATAAGGCCTTAAGGAAGAGACGCTCATCATCATCTTCGAACTTGATTTGTTTGGAGAGCGGCTGGATGTAATGCAACCGTACTAAGACATACTCAAACCGTCCCACGTCATAACATGTTCGACGCTGCCTCGAAGCAGCTGGATTATCTGGATTGTGAATGTGGCACAATGTGAGGTTATTGCCTTTTTTTGACGCTCAGGATTCAAGCAAGGCACGCGGACTTTTTCCTGTCCAGCAGATTGGAGCGGCGCGATGTGGGTAAGAACGGCAAATGGATGCACCTGGCCTTGTGCCGTGTGCAGTGTGGTCGGGTGTACGACCTCGGCAAGCCGCACCACACACGGAAACTCAATGACAAGCTTTGTGATGGTTTTGACTCTGTCTACGATGATGAGAAATGCTGCTACCGGCTCAGTCAGGCCAACATTCAGCTGGCCTTGCCTCTCTTCACCATGGAGGTCTTCGTAAAGATTAGGACTTCCATGGCGGAGGTGCCTTTGTATTGGAGCCCTGATGTTGCTACACCCTTCGGCTTGGTCCAAGTGACGCAGGCCGAAGGTTCTGCCCGGAAAGAAGCCTTGAGGCCCGGAGGAAGTCTGGGAGGACGGGATCGCCGGGAAGATGGCGATTACAGGGGCTTCAAGCTGAAGGAGGCTTGGCGCTTGGAACATCCTGGCCTCTGGGGCAAGTATGCGGCAGAGAAGCAGAATATGGCCAGCCAGTTGCTGCACATCTCACGTGACTTGCCTTCTCCAAAGCTGCGGGCGGAGATGGTGCGAGCAACTGCGCAGCTGCCCGCAGAACTGGATGAGTCCTTGAATGAAGTGCAACTTGTCATAATCGGACGAAACGGTGGAGAGCCACCTTGTTATCCTTGTTGCATGCTTCTGCTTGGACATCCATATCTCCAGACTTTATCACATTTAGCAGATCTCAAAATGGTTACTGTGATTTGATGCTTTGTATTCTTGTTTCATTGTTTTTGAGTCGCTGTGAGGTACCTATCTCACGGCACAAAACCAGAGAGTTTGCTGAACATCTTGGCCGGTGGTCTCAACGAGCGATTCTCTGGAGGCCTGTTTGGAAATGGCACGTACCTGGCTGAGGACCGGCGGAGTTTCCCCACTAAGATTAGCATCATGCTAGTGAACTGAGTACCCAAGATGTTGGAAGATTCTTGCTAAAAGAAGTGTGTTGTGCGATGTTGTGCACATCGCCCTTTCGCAGGGATATTGTTTGCTGGGTTTGTACTGCGCGTGGCCTCCTCTCAAGTGATGTTTGACCGATTTTGAGAGTAGTGAAGAATAGTGAATGATTATGTACCTAGAACTGCCAAATAAGCCTCTGAAATGGTCGGTTCATTTTGAAAGTACCGGCTATTCGGCTATTACGTACGTTTTATCAAAACAACGGTTCCCCTGTAAAAATCCTGTTTTTTTCTCCAATAAACCTTCATTTTGTGTGTGCACTTGCCTTGCCAAGCGTGTTAGGTCATATATTTAATTTCCTTCGGTAAGCCCGCCGGCCATAGAGAGGTGGCCCCAAGGGAGTTTGATGAGCACTCTAGGTGGAAGCCGGAGAGAGAAGCAGAAGAGAAAAGAAGGAGAAGAAGGAGAAGAAGGAGAAGAAGAAGAAGGGAAGACAAAGACAGAGCCGTAAAAGGGAAGCGGCTTGTGTAGCAAGTGCTGGCTGTATCAACCTATTGATCGTATACTCGCGTGCATCCTGTGACTAGTACCTGTAGACGACTTAATGGTGTAGACAGTGTCATCAGCTACCGGCAAACCAGTTTAGTACTTGGCCAAGAAGGGAGGAAGGACTATAGGAGCAGGAGGAGGAGTAATTAGGAGGAATAAGAGTTGTAGGAAAGAGCGGGAGTAGGAGTAGGAGTAGTAGTAGTGGTGGTGGTGGTAGTAGTGGTAGTAGTGGACTTGATTCAGACGAATCAAAAACGCGCAGCAAGAGAACAAAGGAACAAGGACCGGACAAGCCAAGAACAGAAACAAGAACAACGCTTTCCAATCAGACACGCCGGCAGGCCGGCGGATTGATTTGCTTGGTTTGCAGACACAGCCACTGACGATGAAATGAAGTGAAAATCAAAGATCAAGACAAGACTAACAAGTAACCAGCCCATGTCAGCTGATATCAATAAAAGGACAGGGTCAGGGCCCAGGGTTTGCGCAGAAGGCGGCCGCTATTGGCACTTGAAAACCAATGTGGATTCGAACTTTGGATCTTCGAGTGGGAAAATGCAATCGTTTATTGCCATTCAACCTTTTTTTTTCCCCGAAGCTAGGAGATGACTATTTGGACATCTGTTCAAAATGTGTTAATTTCTATGCCCCTGGGATGGTGAAAACATGGGGACAACCAGCATTTTGCGGTACTTATCCCGTATTTACCCCGTACTAAACCCGTATTTTCGAAGTTTGAATAAAACCCCGGCTTTCAAAAACCCGTACTTAACCCGTAAAAGAAACGTAATTAACCCATGGGAACCCGTAAAGAAATATTGGTCTTGGGGGTCTGGCCTGTAGGCTGCCATAATAGGGTTTTTAGGCCCACTGATGGTCTTTGCGCGGACAAATTTTATGAGAAAACTGGTCGCTTGCTCATCGTGAAATAAATTTTGCAAATACACAATTCAAGTTGTTATGTATGCTCCTGGTGTGCAAAAATTGTCATTGTTTGTCGGAACATTTTTGTCGAAGGAAAGTTGTAGGGCATGCATTTGAGAAATGTAGGAATAGTTTCCCAACAAAGTCTCTAGCCCGGCACGGCACAAGACACTGGCAACATGCTGATAACTACATTGTTGATTTTTTGATCATCAAAGGCAAAACTTTTTGGGAAAGTTAAGTGCACCAATGGAAAATTGGGAAATTCATGGAAATTCAAAAAAACCCAGGTTTTTGGATAAATCTCCGTTTTTTTCGGATGCACCTGCCTTTTTAGCGGTTTCGGTTTCCCTTGGTAGTGAATGTGTTTTTAACATGCATGATCAAGAGTCTCATTTTAAAAACTTGCTCTTTCCAATCAATCAAGGCTGATTTACTGTAAGTACTATGACATTGCATGTGAAGCTGCGATAGCACTCTAGTTTTTAGCTCTTCCCCCCAGCTTTTGCAGGATGTGGCGAAAAATGACCAATACTGCACTCGCGATGAGAAATACGGCAATTACAAGGAGGGAGACAGTCGATGACAACTCACCCACAGAGCGTTTCCAAAAAGGTGCCTCGCCATTGGCAAACAGTTTCATGATACTTGGACGTGACCATCTCAGCTCTCACTCATTCAGTCACACACTCACTCACTCACTCACTCACTCACTCACTCTCTCTCTCTCTCTCTATGCTTGTGAGGACAAAAAACACCAATATAATATAGAGTGAGAAAGGGGGATGGACCAAAACCTGTTGAAGGAACCCGGTTACAAGGCATGAACATCCAGCATCCATGATATGTACCAGCTGAATTTTGGCGTGTTCATTGTAGGGTGCAGATCACAACTAAGCGCCTGATTGCAGGACCTTCACCGTCACCTGTTCGATTTGCCCAAGGCCATTCTTTACCGTTGGACCGTTGTTGTCTTAATGGGATTGTGTGGCCAGATGCATCAAAATATTGTGATCAAGAGTGTGATATTAAAGATTCGTGATAAAGCGATAGCTAGATGCTAGGCTGGAAACTGTTGCAACCAACCATGTCTACTACTGGGCACCGAAAAGCTGCCGCAAGTTTTGGAACATCACCACCTCATGATTTTGTTAATCTCAGCTTTGGAGGGGTTGCTGTTCAAAAGTTGAACACACAATCCATTTGCAAGGCGAAGCATCCAGGAGACATTTTTTACGTGATCTTTTGCCGAGTCGCACTGGGCACCTTGTCGGCACTGCAGCGAAAAGTCGAATTTTGAAATTGCCTCATGAGTATAGAGAGGAGTTCTAAGGGGATTTTGAATGAAATAGAAAAGGCAAATTTGAGAATTTGAGAGTTCTGTGTTTGGGCAGGGTGTGTGCAGTCATTCGTGCAAAGCATTTCAAACATGCAGTGCTTCGCAGAGGTCACTTTGTGCGGACACTGGATGCCTCGATTGACATGGATGATGGTCATTTTGGCTTGAAGCTAAAGCGTCGGGCGGGTTGATTTGTGGAGAAACACTTTGGGGTCGTTAGTGACAGGGATTGTGTGGTGCTTGTCCGACTTTGTTTGGAAGGGTATTGGCACTGATGCCTTCCTGCCTTCAGAAAGCCCGAAACCGCCATGTAGAGTGGAAGCCTGAATTTGAGTGAGTAGTTGGATGTATAATGATGTATATGTTTGAATCATCATTATTCCTTTGGGAATTTCAACTAATAGAATCTGGGCCTTGTGCTCAAAAATCAGCTTGATTTTATAAGCCAACATGTCCTGCACCGGGTTGAAGGACACAACCTGATTTTCCCGGGACATGATGTAGAGGCAGAATTCCCACAGAGACATTGAATCTAGAAATTTGACAGAATAGTTTTGAATGACTTGCGAGACTCGGCGTTGCTTTGGTCATAACTGGCCACCACTTGCAACGAGGCGCTCAGCGAAGTGTTTGGTCGAAAGCGGAGCGTTTGCCTCAGAGAGCCACGAGGAATCTGCAGTAGATGCTCTCTGTAGGCGTACTGGCCAGTGCAACTTTCCTGCGTTGTACTTTCTAAAGCCCCGCAAATTCAACAGCTCCACCGGCTCCACCCTTGATCCCTTGGCAACATGCCAAGGCGGGAGCTGGCAACAATCAAAGGCACGCAAACTCTTCATCATTCTCTGCTTGCGGAGCTGGGAACTCAGTGGAAACCAAGGGGAGACATCATGGGGTCCAACAAGCATCCAATGCAGACATCCAAGGACTGGAGGGCGCATTCATCGCTTCCGCGAATTCATCATTTTCCATGGAGATCGCATCTACCCTGAATATGTGGTGGCGTACAGACGCGAATAGAATTTTAAAGATACTTTACTCCGCAAACCAGAGGACAAAAAGGATATATGATTAAATTATCCTAAAATAATATGCAGGATCATATTAATGTCATACCAACATACGAACGTCAAATGGAACAATATTAATACATGTGATATATAATATATATATATATATCTATTTATAAGTCATTTTCCTAGCATTCAGGTGTTGTCTCATTACATTCAGGTGTTAAGTTCGGTTTGACTCAGCAGCAAAGCAACTGCATGCACTTTTTCCCTTGAATTTTGCAACACAGTCGTGCTCTGGATTTTGCA
>Ga0126342_10008183_pt1:0-17500 | contig 18712 bp, 12 predicted proteins | sample Cyp1metagenome_FD_92528 | JGI IMG/M metagenome (GOLD analysis project Ga0126342, IMG submission 92528) | Coral microbial communities from Lord Howe Island, Old Settlement Bay, Australia - Cyphastrea 1 metagenome | ecosystem: Host-associated > Invertebrates > Cnidaria > Coral ...
GGGAAAGTGAAAATTCTTAGCTTGGGGAGCCCCCACGGGGGAAAACCACCCTTAGCCCCTCTCACGGACCGAAATAAACCTGCGGTGTGGGCGGCCACCCCACGCGAAGCGGGGTGAATAATCATAAATATATCTATATATTGATGGGAGAAATTACCATATAATATGTATATATATACCATGGTATCCCATGAAATATCTCCATATTTTCCATAAATCCCATATCCCGTTTTAGGTGGTTATATTCCGCACCCCTTTGCAATTTGTTGCAAACCAAATGTTTGTTCATACATTATACCGTGTTTTTTCAGAACCTTATAAGATCCCGAAAAGTACTTGCAGGATAGTAATTCGATGATGTTCTCTTCATGTTATCCTTTATTCTTTCCAACTCTTCGACAGGGTGAGGCCCTCCTCTATGTCGCTAAGTTGACTTATATCTTGATTGTGGCTAACCATAGTTTATAAACGAACTTACAACTGGGGGATTGTTTTCTGTTTCTAAAGTTCTGAAGATATCATGGGGATCTCATGATTTAATATCTGATTGGTGGTTTTTAACCATCTTGAAAAATATTAGTCAATGGGAAGGATTATCCCATATACTATGGAAAATAAAAAATGTTCCAAACCACCAACCAGGAATTATAAGTGGGTTAACCACGAGTTTGAGCTGTTTGATGTGCGGCCACCAGAGACGCCTGCACCGGCAAAGACACCTACGGTTTTTTCGAAGCGAAAAACCATTGGGAAGTGGCAGAGAACTATGGATGAGAATGTTTTATCATAGTTCGTAATATGTCTGTGGATATTCATGGATATTCACTGAAGTTGGTGGTTGAGCCACCAACCCCTCTGAAAAATGTTCTGGACGAATCGTCAGTTGGGATGATGACATTCCCATTTTTCCATTGGAAAGTCATCGAATTCCATGGTTCCTTAAACCACCACCGCGAAAACCAGTTTAGTTGATGATTCTCCCATGGAAATACCTCCATTTTTATAGGGACCAATTTCCCTGTAGAAAAAAATGGCCATGGCTCATAGAAATAGATGGTTTACCTATTAGAAATGGTGATTTTCCATGACGAACTGTTAAATAACCAGAGGGCATACCTCCTTCAAAAAAAAAACATGTTTCTTTTGGACCAATGGGCATATCTGTTGCATATCGCAGGATTCATGACCATGCACCGTGTCTAAACATCTGCGAATGAAGGCTGTCTTTATGAAGTCCCCTCCCCGGCATGCCCCAAGAAGCGAAATATCCATTGCCCATCTCTAAAAGGCGCCAACCATCAATAATTCTATCTCAAAAAACCATTTACCCTCCGGTAATCTAACAGTTTGCTATTGAAAATGGCCATTTACAGTTGATTTATCCATTCAAAATGGTGATTTTCCAGAGCTATGTAAACGTTTACCAGAGGGTATACCATAGAGGATGACCACGTTTCTGCGAATCTCGGTGACCCCGACATGACCAGATAGCCATAGCCAGGAACCCGAAAAGGTTAGACCATCAAATTCGACTATAGAATACTCTATATAACACTATATAACACTATACTATACTAGATACTATACATATGTGTATATATATATATATACCATCTGGTTATTTAACATAGCCATGGAAAATCACCATTTTTACTAGGTAAACCATCTATAAATGGGCCATCTATACCATGGCCATGTTAAATAACCAGAGGGTAACGTGAATTTCCGTTGTCACGTACTTTTGAAAAAACAAAAAAAAATGTTCATTTCCTATGGATTCAAAAATCACATTTTTGGGGAGTGGCCAATTCTCTTTGCACACATCTTTAGATCTTTGATGTACACACATGTGCACTGCATGTCATTTCTTTCAATATTATCAAATAATAGTCAACTGCATGTCATTTGCACACATGTGCACTGCTACATAGTGGAGATATGTACGCTTATCATAGTCCGCAACTATGTCCAATATTATCAATTATCATATCTGCATATGTATATCCATATATACGTGTATATATACATATACGTGTATATATATATATATATATCATATATCCATATATCCATGTATCCATATATAATATATATATATGTACATATATCCATGCATATATCGCCATTATCATTCATTACTCCATCAAAATTTAACATGAAAGCCCCGTTTACGGCCTTTCTCCACGCAGGGAAAACATATCATCTTCCAAGTATATGGAGTATTGCCCGTTTCTCACTGATCAATAGTTTCAAGCTGGTGATGAATTCAATAACTTTATCCCGCTTCCACATTTAGCCACTGGAGCTTTCCTAAAGCTGGGGAGGTACCTCCAGATCTTTGGACCATGACTTAGGATTGAAACAACCATGGTGACTTAGGGATCCTCCATTCTAAGGAAACCCCCAATACCCTCTGGTAAACTAACATAGCTATTGAAAATCACCATTTTTAATGGGAAAATCCACTATAAATGGCCATTTTCAATAGCTATGTTAAATTACCAGAGGGTAATTAGTATCCACCCAAAGGCCGAGGGCCACCTGCGGCATCTGCGTCACTGGGTTCACACCGGAGAGGCCGGAAACCTGCTGGAACAGCTGGGGCCCGATTTTTCCATGGAAAAGATGGTGAAGAAATAGGGATTTAAATGGATATTTCTTAGATATCTCCATGAATAAATGGATTTAATATCTCCATTTATAGGGATATCTCCATTCCATTGAATATTGTTCCATTCAATAGGGATATTAAAATTGAGATGTTGTTAAATCCATCATATTAAATTCACTAAATGGATATTAAAATGGTGTCTTTTATTTAAATATCCAATTTTCTATGGTGAAATATGGATATTCATCGGATATTCATAGGGATGGATGGTCGAAATCTCCATGAATCATGGGGAGTCACCAAGCAACCCATAATTCATCGAGATATTTTCTATGGATATTCAGGAGGTTTTTCCATGACTGGTTGGTGGTTGAGCCACCTACCCCTCTGGAAAATGATGGACTTAAAGTCAGTTGGGATGAAGACATTCCCGACTGAATGGAAAAATAAAAAATGTTCCAAACCACCAACCAGATTATTTCAATGGCCATTTCAGGATCCTAAATTGGAGGTACCTACGGTACCTACTATATGTAAGGCCTATTTGTCAGGCCTATGTAAGGGAATATCCCACAAAATATGGCCTGAAAAATGGTACTAACGTACCTCCATCAATTGGATCCTGGAGATCTCCCATTGATTATTATACAGCATGGTGTTTTTTCCAATACTCTGGGGAAATGTGAAGCGTGGGCGAAGGGAAAAATCCAGCCAAACGAAATATGGAGCTTGCGAGCCAAGGGAAAAAATCATCTGTAAATCGATATTGCCATCGTAGATGGTAACCATGTATGTATTATTGTATATAATACCATCATATATAATACCATCATCTCAATCTATTGCCATGTTTGATTGCCGGAGGGTATCAACATATTTAGATGGTAACCAACATCAAACGGTTAAATGGGTCTATCTTCAGACTGGGATTCCAGGTATCAATTGAAGGGTGAATCGCATGGGTCGATATTGACTTATCGTATGGGTTGTCTTATGCTGGTGCGTTTTACGTAGGGTGGCTGGATGGGTTGCTGGGGGTTGCTGGGATTATGAAATTGATAGTTAGCCAGTGGATCATTCCCGAAAATTCCCTACGTTTAGCACAAGTAAGTATGTGATTGTATACATTTTTATGTGTTTTACTATTTTTACTGATGTCGACAATTCAAGCAACAAATATGTGGGCAAGTGGGGGTCAAGTTGGAAGTTTGCCATGGGGTTAATGCTACCTAGCAGTCATGCAAATTTGTTGTTGTGGATTTGGAACAGCTTAGAAAGATGATATAACAACCACTACGTTCTTGTAAACAAACATAACTATGGAAAATCACCATGTTTAATCCGAAAACTCATTATTTCTATGGCGACGTTCAAAAGCTATGTTAAATCACCAGAGGGTACCTTATTGTAACTAAGATAGCTGTGGGTCTGACCCACCATTTCAAGATCATTTTCCGACTTGGGCTCACAGCCCCTACAGCATCAAGAGGCATCAAAGGGGGTCATGGTCCTGGTGATAACCTCCATAAGTTGGGATATAATCTCTATAATCATAGGTTTAGAAAAAACTTGCAGCCATACACTGGAGATGCTTGAAATAGTTGTTTTGTTATTTTTGTTTGTTTGTTTGTTTGTCGTGTGTTTGTCATTTTTTGTCCATTCAGTTTTGTCTGTCAAACTGAAAAGACAAAAAAAATGACAAAAAAACGACAACAAATGACCGCTAAAATTCTTCTAATCATAGGTGTGTATATATATAGCCATTTCTAACTGGGACTGCACTCCCAAGTAGGTTTTTTAATGACATCAAGTTCTTGGATGCTACTCCATTTTCAGACAAACTCATGTAAACTGATCATGACTTAAGAATGAGCTTCATCCAATGCTGAGGTTCTGCCTTTGGTAGATCACCAACTTAAGACTGTGCTTGTTTTTTTGCAAGAAAAACTCGAATGTTGAAATTCAAATTTTCATTGGATTGGTTTGTTGGGGAAAATCTAAACCGGAAACCCATGGGTTAAATTACCATCAAATTGATCGGGTTTTCCGGTGTAAATTTTCCCATCATCCAATTCTATGACATTGGGTATAATTACCCTCTGGTTATTTAACATAGCCATGAAAGCCATGGCCCATAGAAATAGATGGTTTACCTAGCTATAAAATGGTGAAATTTTGGACACTAGCAACAATCATCTTTTTAACCATGGTAAATGACGCCATTCCCAACGGATCCTTCGAGTCCAGTGAGGTGGGATTAATCCATGAAACTATCACTGGTTGGTGGTGGACCTACCTACCATTGTGGTTGATATACTGTTAATATATGGTTAATATATATGGTTTATACATATATATATATATGGTTATTTAATAATCTGGTTGGTGGTGCAATAACCATCTTGAAAAAAAAATTGGAGTTCGTCAATGGGGTTAGGATGACATCCCATATATGAAATGGAAAATAAAAAAAGGTTCCAAACCACCAACCAGATAGTAACTATAGTTATGTTTGTTATGTTTGTTATGTTTTCCTGATCAACCCAACAGTTAACCTTTTGTACGTTAGATGCGTCAACTTAGCTACCTAGGAGACCTCACCTTGCTGAAAAAACATACTGGCTCACCTGACAATCACATGGTTGAAGCAATACCTGCAATGGTACAAGACACCCTACTTACCCTCTGGTGAACATACAGGAAACATCAGAAAACCATGGAAAATCACAATTTTTAGTGGGTAAATCAGCTATAAATTGCAATTTTCAATAGCTAGGTTAAATTACCAGAGGGTAAACCCTCCAAATACCCCCAAATGGGTAAACAGTACGGAGATTATGGGCACCACCAATTTTGTTTGGGGTAAGGGATGGTCAAACGGTTACAAGGGGATTACACACCGACTTATAACGGGAAGCCCCCACCTTGTATCCCAGTTATCCATGGTGATCCTAGTTTTATAATAGTTATCCTTGTAGCTCTTCATAATTATAAAACAAAAAATTATCTCCTAAATCACAATAAATCCCTAAGCCACCAGGCCCCCAGTTATCAGACCCTCCGTTAACGTTTGGGGAGCACAAATCGGTGTCGATGCCAAGTGACCTGCGGCAATTGCGCCTGTTGCTGCGCTATGGCCGCCTGCGAGTGGTTTTCTAAGTTGCTGGGACATCAAGGGTCATCTTAGCCAATGGGAAATCCTATGGGCCATATATGTATGGGAAAAAAAAAAAACTTGGATGGCATACCTGGATTTAATTGGATTAATCTCAACAATTTGAGGGTTAATACTAAATATCGACTAAGCCATCTGTGGTCCCCAAGGTCTTTAAAAAATTGACCCATGGCCGCCATATAGATTTCACTGGAAGATAAATGGGCCATGTCTTCCATAGCCATGTCAAATTACCGGTTGGCAATGCGTATACTTCATAAATATGTACCCACATGATTCCGGGGGGTTACTATAATCATTGTTATATTCTCTGTCACCATTCTAAGCTTTCGAATAATGGTTATAGGAATCTCCCAAAAATCAAAAAGATAGAAATGTACACTCCTATGAACATGGCGAACATTTACTCTGTAATTGTAACTGATGCTTAATGATTATAAATTATACCCTCTGGTTATTTAACGTAGCTATGGAAAATCACCATGCTATTATATAATGGGAAAACTCACTATTTCTAAGATGGCCATTTTCAAGTTCGCAAACTGTTAGTTTACCAGAGGGTATAAATGTTTTTCAGTCCCAAACCATCCCAAACCAGCTCGAAAAAACCCAGGCTTGCAGCAACCAAACATCTTGCATGTCTACAAGATGAAGCGCACCCTAGATATATAAAGAGTATTAAATTTAAAAGATTATCTGGTTGGTGGTATACCTACCCCTCTGAAAAATATTAGTCAGTTTGGACCGGATGATTATTCCAAATATATGGAAAAATAAAAAATGTTCCAAACCACCAACCAGTTATAAAAGTAAATCAAGAATCAACCCATCATAAATCAAGGTAAACCAGTTATAACCCACTCTGGTAAAAAAAAAATCTTTGGGCCACGCCTCAGTTGCTTGCACTGTTTGCACCTCGCGGAACGAGAAATCGGTTTGTGTATAGCCACAAAATTGCAATTGTATGGTGGGTCTTGTGGTATTTAATGGGGATATAGATGGGATTTTTATGGTGAAGTCGTCATGTCTTCAACTTGAAAAACCACTGCAGAATTGCTTTTTGGAATGGGGATAATGGTTTTTTTTCAGAAGTCGTGGGATGATTGTAATTTTGTGAAAATGAGTTTTTACAACATGGGATATGTGCAATTCTAGTGGGTAAAGTAGGGTTTTAAAGATGGGATAACTGCAATTTTAGGGAGAATTGGGTTTGAAGAAGGGGATAATTATGGATAATTACAATCTTAGTAGAAGAAAGCTTGGGGGGAAAATTCTGTTCGAACAATTTGAGATGATGCTGTTTCCAATCATTTTACCCAGAGTGATCCGGCGCTAAAAAAACGGTCCTTGGATCAGGATCCAGATAAGACAGGGCCGCAAGTTACAAGTTGGTTAAAAACCGTCTATCTACTTGGTGGCTCACCCCGCTTACTAAGTAGGTTAGTTCACCCCAGTTATAAGTGGGATAAGTCGAATCCATTCAATAATCTGGGGTGATCTAACCCACTTCGATTTGTGGGAAAAAACCAAACTAAACTCTCTGAAACATCTCATGGCTTTTCGATATCTCGAATAAATTTCATGACCAAGACATACATGGGTTAGACTGAAACGGGACCTACAAACACAGTTGTAGCCATAGAAACTAGGCAAAATGATGATTATGATGAGTCTGAGGCGTCGAATTTTGGGGGTACCTTTCAGACAAACCTATATCCTGTATCCCCATACAAAGGTTGCCCGGGCGGCACCCCCTTTTTTTTCAAGCCTGCATTTGCACCGGAGCCTGATCCACCTGCATTGGCACCTGAAGATGAAAAACGACTTCAAAGGCACACAGGCACAGGCCCCCCTAAGAAAAAACGGGAGATTTCGTGGGATTCGACGTGATTTAAGCGTGACCTCTGTAGTTTTGCTGGTATCGTGTGACCATAGCGAAGCTTGGACATGATGGCACCAAATCAACCAACATGTGGACCGTGGATGTAATATACAGGTATATAATGGAATCAATGGAATATATATATATATAATCGGTAAGACTAACACAAGCTACGTAGTACATCTGGTACATTAGCCCACAAAAGGAAACAAATCTTTAGATCCGTAGCAGGTTCGCCCATTTCGAGCACACATGAATCCATCAAAAGCTGCCCAACCAAGGTTTGCCAATCAAACACCTTGGAGAAATCAGGGTGAAGCAAATCTACAGCAAGAAGACTTGGATTTGCTTCTTTAGGGGCAGAGTTCCAATTGGTGTTTAAACATGGTTTACTATTTACCCATAGATAGGATGTATAAATGGGAATTTACAAATTCTATCCCTTCTGTGTTTCTCCTGCAAGCTGAAACCCTAAAAAAAAAGGAGTCGAAGCTTACTGGGATTGACCAGCTGGACGATTCAGGTAAAGGAAATTGATGGATATTTCTGTCAAAATTCATCAGGCTGTCCTGCATCGTTTTTTTCATGAATCAATTGTGGTATATTTAGAACTGTTGAGGTTCAGAACATTCCACGATCTTTCCTTGCAAAAATGGTGGGGGGTCAGAAATGTCGAGGGGAATTTCTTTGGGACTTTGCCATACTGGGGTGTGCGGGACTGGAGGGGGCGCCATCTTCACGCGACACGCCCTATCTGCCATGGTCAAAACATGGTATATGGCTTATGGTCATCCAGTCATCCATCTCATATTTGGAATCCTTATATATATATATATATAAACATACAATATATATATATATATATAGATATAGGTAATATTAAATAATGGATATTTGGAATCATCCATCTATCATCTCATATATATGTGTTTTTTTTAGGCTAGACATTTTTCAAAAATCCCTGGCTGAACATCTGGGATAAATTTCTGACCATCCCCTATAGGGGGAGAACCAGCCCTGAAATGTGTCATATGATATGTCCACATGGATGGTGAAATTATTCATACTCAACTATGGTTAATATTTAATATACTGTTAATATTAATGGTTAATATTAATGGTTGTGATGATGATTAATGATGGTTAATAATGATCTGCTTGGTGGTTTCAACCTACCCCTCTGAAAAATGATGGACTTAAAGTCAGTTGGGATGATGAAATTCCCAATATGATGGGAAAAATAAAGTTCATGTTCCAAACCACCCACCAGTATATGTAAAATGCATTAAAATGCCGTGTCAATGTCTGGTCTTTGAGTCAAAACTGAATGGCACTGAAAGATTGGAGGGGTAAAGCATGCTGAATCCTTCCGTTTGCCAAACAATTCCCGAATCCACCAAAAAACCACCCGACCATGGTTTCTATGAAACTTCAGCCATACTTGGAATCCACAGACAACAGATGACAGAACTCATCCTAATCCTAACTCCATAATAGTGCATATAGTTTGTTGTTTCAAGCCCCAATTGGAATCGAACAAACCCCACCTTTCCCCTCTTCCCCAGAGCGCCTGAGGGAAGGTAGATGGGCTCATCGCAATCTGCGGTACCTGCGGTACCTGTGGTGCCTGTTGTACCTCGCCGTCCAGATGAACGCTTCAGCAAACATCGGCAAGTGATGGCATGCAAGGAATAACACCATGAAGAGCGGGGACACGACCCAACATATTGAGATGCAGCCAAACTAAAGGGTGTGAGAAAAAACCTATGGATCCGAACACTACCTTCCTGAAAGCACACAATTTCCCCCAAATCATACCCCTGGATCCATAGGGACTACATCATTCATTATACGCTTGGCGGTTGGATGTATATAATACATATATATATATATATACACACACATATTCCACTATATCCCACTGTATGACATTGTATCCCATTAATTATGTGCCATTATGATCTGCCGATTGTATTTTATCCCCATATTCCCATATGAGTGGTTATATCACATTATATTCCATGAATTGTATCCCCATGAATCATAACTGGTTGGTGGTATACCTACCCCTCTGAAAAATATGAGTCAGTTGGGGTTGCTATTCCCAATATATGGAAAAATAAAAAAAAATGTTCCAAAGCACCACCCAGATGATCATCATTTTCCCTGGTTCAATGGCACTGGTGGGATTAACCAGTGGATTAACCAATGGTTGGAATGAGGTGCTCACTCCAAACTTCTAGCTCCGTCCTAGCTTGTGGAGCTTTGTCCATCCCCCATGACTCATGACCCAATGTGAAATAAACCAAAAGCCACAAAAAATCCTAGTGAATTCCCAAATGAACTATATATAACATTATATAACCCAAGAAATCCCAAAGTAAAAATTGAATACACAGTTATACACAGTAGCCTCTGGTAAACGTTTACGTAGCGAACTGGAAAATCACCATGCTATTAATGGGAAAATCAACCATGTCTATGGCCATGTTCAATAGCTATGTAATGTCAACCCCGGATGAATGAACCATGGTTTATTAATTAAGGGGGTACTCCTCCAATAGTCATTTCATCTATAATATCTTTTTTATGGTAGCATCCCAATGAAACAGCCGTTTTTACGGGGTTATCATTCATCCAGGGTTGACATTAACAAATTACCAGAGGGTACTGTTTGCAAAGGTCATATGGGTCAAAACCCTGTACCCCTGATGAACACCAAAGTAGCTGGCAAATGGATGTCCATCCCCCTTTAAATGGTATTTATATGTATTTATAGGTATTGATTCATAGCCATATTCCACTGAATTCACCCAGAAAAATTCATCCACATTCACCACGCGGTGAAACCATTCACACCTTCACGCCAGAGGCCAGACCGGGAGGCTGGCGCGACGGCGCTCGACGGGATTTTCGAAGGATGATGCTTTGGATACTCCGAGTAGGCCTAAAAAAACACATGTTTAATCATTTTTACAAAGGTATAGATGGGTTATCACTTGATGGAGTATCATCATATCTGGGTAAATTATAATATTTCACTAACCTGAATTAAGGCCATATTGGGATAATTTTCCTTACTAACCATCAGTCGCAGTGAGGTCGTTATAATTTACCCAGATCATATTGAAAAGATACTTGATGTACCTAGCGATTCTTCCGAATGTCTTGATGGCCGATTCTTCCCACCTTTGACTCCGGAAAAATGCCGGCAGCTCAATGGAAAATGATGGAAAATGGAAAGCCTCACACTTCAAATCTGTTGATGTCTTGTGAATTGACGTGTGAAAACTGGTCAAAACCACTGTAGAGACCATATTTTCTCAGCTTTTCATAGGTTTGTCTGATGGTTTTGTCATGTCAAAAAACTCTAAATTCACGGCCAATCATCGAAAATGTCCCTCCCGCGCGCCTGGGGAAAGACTTGAGTGTCGTCAATCTGTACCTGGAAGCGCTGGACCACCCATGTGCGAACCATGGTGCTGGAAAACAATTACCAACATTTACCAACCCTAAATGGTCCAGTCATGTAGGTAAATATACTAATACATGAAGCATATACGGGTCACTTGACAGGAAAAGTTGTGATCTAAGATGTGGATCAACGATCATACATATATAATTATATATATATGTATGTATGTATGTATGTATATATATATATATATATATACGTATGTATATCTATATATGTATATGACTATGTAAATTATCACAGCATATATCACTAACATGAAATGCGAGCTCAGGCATGGCATTTGCCGAGTAACGCTGAAAATCATCCCAGTGACATTTTGACGACGGTTGGTGGTGCAATAACCTACCATTGTGGTTGATATATACCCTCAGGTAAACTAACATAGCTATTGAAAATGGCTATTTATAGTGGATTTTCCCATTAAACATGGTGATTTTCCATAGTTATGTTAGTTTACCAGAGGGTACTGTTAATAATGGTTAATATTAATGGCTATAAAAATAATGATGGTAAAAAAAAAAATAATAATCTAGTTGGTGGTGCAATGTGCCCATCTTGAAAAATGATGGAGTGAAAGTCAATGGGGTTGGGATGACATCCCATATATGAAATGGCAAATAAAATTCATGTTTGAAACCACCAACCAGATCATGTATATGTATGATGGTGTAAGATGTTCTATCAAGTAGCCTCTGGTAATTTGACATAGCTACGGTACCTTTCGTGATTTTCCATAGGTATGTTAGTTCACCAGAGGTGGGATATCGATTCCCAAACTACTCCAGAGTCCTAGGGCAGTATTGCATGTCTACAATCGAACTGGGATCATTCCAGGGACAGGGACCACCTCAGCGACGAATCGCCGTTCTGTTGGCGCACGTTTTGTGCTAGGGAAACCAAACGCTTCTGGATTTCTTCAAAGTCAAGCTCTCGTTGTGCCGCGCCTCGGATCGTTTAGATCATCGTTGTGATCATCATTTAGGATGGATCAGGAGTCATACGATGTCATCCACAACAATTAAGATACACCTGGAAATTTGCATACGGGTTTACATACCCCCTGGGTTTCCCCGTACCCAAAAGATAAGCCGAAAAAATTGGATCACCGGCCACTTTAGCTTGGATCGTGGAGGTCCCTACCAACCAGGTTTTTATCAATGGCATTGGATCAATGGGAAAATCATCCATAATCAATGGGAATTCCATGGATATTCATATGGTTAATATATGTTAATATATGGTTAATGTGTGTGTGTGTTGCTGGTTGGACCAGTTCCATTCAGGACCATAAACCCGCCTCGGTTCAGCAACCTCCCAAGGCTTTGCATCTCCTTAGCGTCGTAAGTCAAAAAGCGTACGGTGAAGCACCAGTTGCAGCTGGGGATTCAGGTCCTTGAAGATGGGGAAATCCTAATTTTTCCAGGGCGATCAAGGCGTTTTTGGGGCAGTCTATGGTGCTATGGTGATTTAATCTTTGAAAAATTACGATTCTACTATAGATATGTATATATATATAGATATAGTTAATGAATCATGGATACGTTCCACAATGAGGGACTGGCCATACTTTTGAGGATGCAAGCCACCCGAATTTGGAGATTCAAGGTGTCCCAGCAGGCTTTGTTTGGGTTTTTTTACACATGTCATTGGCTTTTCTGAGAATGGGGGGATGCCCCTCTGGTAAACTAACATAGCTATCGAAAATCACCATGTTCATAGGTAAATTACAAATAGGCCATCTATACCTGTTAAATTACCGGAGGGTAATCAGGAAAACGAGGATGAAGCATCGGATGTTGGGGCCTATATCATATTTTTGAACAAACCCAAATGGATTGTGAGTTGTATAGCTGATCCCACCAACAGAAATCCATCTGAAAATAGCTGAAATGTTGGGTTGGGCCATGGCTGCGGATGATTCCCGGAATCCATTCACCATCATTCCAAGACTAACTAGGTCACTATAGAATATCCACAATCCATGATACTTGGTGGTGAACACCCCTTTCAGTCACATGGTTACTTCACTATTTCACCCTGTTTTAAAGTTCACCGATCACACCGAAACCCCACCGAAATGACCAGATTGAGTTCGGCCAACTCAACATCCGCCCTTTTTTTAGAACCCAAACTGGTCGCTGAGCTCAAAAGTTCCCATTTTTCATGATCTGAGTTTCTATGTCAAATTTATATACAAAAGAAGCTTAGTACTATTAGGCTTAAATCATCTGAAACTGACATAAAACCCACTTAAAACCCTCGAAATTGACCCAGAACTCTGGCAGTTTCAGGCCGATCTTCTCATCCCAAAGAATCTGTGGATCATTTCTAGTGAAGCACTAAGCTTCTCAATGGTCATCATTTTCCCCGGATCTATGCTTCAAAAAATATGTGTATAATTGTGTATATAATAAATATATGGTTTCTGAAAATGAAGGACAAAGCCATCCACTGAATCAGCATTGATGGCAAAAGGTATGAGTTTTTGCCGAAAAAAAACCTCATTTTAACGCAACCCATTCTGGGTGAATTATGAATACCCTCTGGTAATTTGTTACATAGCTATTGAAAATGACCATTTATAGTTGATTTTCCCATTATATAATAGCATGGTGATTGTCCATAATTAATGTTAGTTTACCAGAGGGTAATTCTGAATAATTCATTGAACGTGGCTAGGGCCATTTGGGCTGATTCCCCTGTAGGTTCACCATCATTCCAGTGTCACCAGAATTCATCCAGATATAGACGACTTACCAGCTACAAGATGCCAGGACAGCCTCCATTTACAATGGATCTCCCAGCCACGTTTGATTTTCTACTGGAGGGTATATATCTCGCGTGAATCTCCCATGTTTGTTTTGGTTCCCCCAGTGAACCATCGACTTTATCATCGTCATAAGGTGGAGACAAGTTTAATGTTCCATAAGTTTCCCCATGATTTATCCATTGTCCATTGGATTGGTTTAAGGGAAAATTTACAGGAAACCCCTATATTTAATGGTAAAAACCATGGTTTCCTGTAAATTTTCCCTCAAACCAATCCAATGAATTATATATAATCCCACGATACATTAATGGGACAATTTAATATATGATATGATGATCCCATGACAAAAAAGAAACATAAGTTTTCATATGGGACAATTTAATATGTTATATCATCCCATCTAGATCCCTGAAAATCCCATGAAAATCCCATTTTTCTGCATTAAAGGATCTTGAGCGCGTACTTTGTCGAGCTGTGTAGCGATGATATCGGCCAAGACCTCGCGATTCCAACTCGTCCCAAAAAATATCCCAAAATGAGAAAATAACTTGGAAAAGTTTCGGAAACATCGAACATCCTGGAAACTATAATATATATATATATATATATATTATAATATATATGAATATCATGTTAAATTTCACTCCTTTGTCATAAACAGGGCTGGGAAATATACCCAAACCAGCCATAGAGGCCCCCATCTCGGGAAAATAGACGAACTAAATGAGAGATTTTCCAAAATTTGATGTAGATTGGATCATCATTGAGACCGTACTGATCGGAAGATACAGGAATGATATCAATTGGAATTAGTCGTCGGGATATAAAAAAAGGGACTGTATTAACATGGTAACACTAGGCCACAAACGCACAAAAAATGGGGAGAGTTCGTAGAACCCAAAAACCAGCGAGTAAAAATATCTCGTGGCGCTTCATTCTCGTGGCCACATTGTGGTGTTAAACAATATCTGGTTGGTGGTATACCTACCCCTCTGGAAAATATGACTTCGTCAGTTGGGATGATGACATTCCCAAAATATGGAAAATCATAAAAGCCATGTTCCAAACCACCAATCAGAATATGTCTGCTGATGCTTCTGGGTCATCACATATAATGGTTGATCCAGAAACGGATTGCTTTCAGCCATGTTTTCGACCAACCCGTCGTGAACTGGGGTTTCAAAAAAAGTTGCCTATCAATATTAGGAAGGTCGATGAAGAGTTTCGGTGATCAAAGTACTTACATAGTTTACATATTATAGATAATACTATACCCATATGCTCCATGTATGGAATATTTACCAACATTTACCCCATAAATGGCCCAAAGGTAGGTAAATATACTATACATGGAGCATATGGGATATATATATATATACATATGTTTAATTATAATTGCTAGCAGAAATTCTCTTGCAACATGTGGTGATAAACGTTGATTGGTGTTCACATATACCCAGCTATTGCCAGGCATTTTGCGCGTTACGTCCCTGAGTTTTGTCAGCTAAATCCCAATGTAACTGTTCGTTTATGCCAATTTCTGTTGGTTGCATGTCAATCTTCAGTGATTAAATCCCAGTTTTTGGTACTTAATCCATTACAAAAAAAAATGTTTACTGTTAAAATCCACCCTGCTTGCTGGTCAAACCAGCATCTTTATTGGCTAATTCCACCTTTTGGTTGGTTAAATCACAATTTTCGTTCTTCAAATGCACCCCTTTTTGTTCGTGAAACCCATCAAAACATCATTTTTGCGCAACGGTAATACGCAGCCAACATCACCAGTGTTGTTGTTTTTTTTTCCCACATCCAACATCCAACGGCCTTCACGATCTTCACGCTGCTGTTGCTCGTTGGGAACAAAGAGAAGCCCTTGGAACCATGGGGAAGCAATTTGGCAACATTTAGAAATGGACTATCAATACTAGTAATCAACTGACTATATATATATATATATTTCTGATATAAACAATAGTAGATATACTTATCAAAACTGCATTTAGTAATGAGCATATTTATTGTCATTGAGGATCAAAATGATATCATCAAAAATGGTTATCCAATACGTCCAATACTGTCATATAATGCAGCAATGATTATATCATAATTATAGTTATATAAAAGTTAATGTGCTAAACCTAGTATAATGCGGAAATGAAATATGATAATCGTTTGATATGATATTACTGAAGATATACTCCATTAGCAATAGCGATATGATAATTTTCACAATGGGCACATGACCTTCATCATCATGGTTGATTTTTTTGGGGAACGTGTTTCTGAATGGGAATGTGTTTCTTTTCATTGGATGTGTGTCATATACAAAATAAACATCATAAACAATCCCATTAAGAAACACATTCCCATTCATACACCCAAAGAATCAGCCATCATTAACTTACTGGTGCGTTTTACGTAGGGAATGGATGGGTTGCTGGGGAGATGGGATGATGACATTACGAATGTGATGACATTATGGATCATTCCCGAACATTCCCTGCCTAAAACGCACCAGGATCCCGTTCGACTCAAGTAGTCTGGCACTGGGGATACATCGGATACGTCCAACAACAACGTTTGAGCGCGATATCCCCATCCTGCCGGTTTTCACCTTTGTCCCAAAAAATGTTTAGCTGTGATTTCGCGACCAAATCGGGGGAACTTCAAACGGTTTTCATGTTTCAGCCATCTTATTTCGGAATGGCCTTCGACTCAAACTACCCTCTGGTAATTGAACATATATATGGGAAAAAATAAAATTTCATTGGTTAATCTATGGTCAACAAGCATTCCAAAGATATGTAACTTGACTTAAATTACCAGAGAGTATATCCCAATCATGTCCTGTCTTTATTGGACTATAATTACTATTGGATAGCATTTTATTGATACTAATTAAATCATATACTATTATTCATGGAATTATAATTACATAACTAACTTCGATGTTTAGTATAATCATTTCATAACCATTATACAATTATAACTAAAATCATAACTATTGGATTATAGTCATTGTATATATATATATATACATATAGCTATGATAATACACTTCTATATCAGTATATTCTTACTTTCCACTATATATTTAAAGAAAAAACATAGTATGACTGTCCCAATCCCCATCTCCCGTCTCCCGTCATCCCCATCCCCTGTCCTTTAACAGGTGCACTAGAGCATTGACATCCAAATCCTGCAGAGATTTGGAGGAATTGTCGTCGGGAATCTTCTGCGTTTGGACCTGATTCATGTGGGTACAACAATGTCATAAACCACCCATGACTGGGAATGGTAAACATACCACCTATTTATGGTGATTGGAGGGATGGTTTACCCTCTGGTTATGTCAAAATAGCTATTGAAAATGGCCATAGAAATAGTCAGTTTTCCCATTAAAGATGGTGATTTTCCATAGTTATGTAAACGTTTACCAGAGGGTAGAACATTTTGAAAACTGGCACACTGTGAATCACTCTGATCTATGTGGGGATGGATGTTGCTTTTACATGCTTTTACCGCCCAGTTGTGTCCGTTGGTTTACATTTACCCATCTAACTATAGCTATAAGTAGCATAGAC
>Ga0126342_10008184_pt1 | contig 18712 bp, 17 predicted proteins | sample Cyp1metagenome_FD_92528 | JGI IMG/M metagenome (GOLD analysis project Ga0126342, IMG submission 92528) | Coral microbial communities from Lord Howe Island, Old Settlement Bay, Australia - Cyphastrea 1 metagenome | ecosystem: Host-associated > Invertebrates > Cnidaria > Coral ...
CTGCTTGTTTTTTGTTGTATGATCACTATGGTCCGATATTAGCTTGTGGTGACATTTGTTTACTTTTCTCGTTACGTGTTTAAAATCAGCCCTCGGCGGCGCGCGCCTTGGTGCGCTTTTTCTATATTATATTGCTATGTCGCTATGTGTATTCAGGTTTGCCTTGTTTGGACAGGATTTCGCGATGGCAACAAAGGCTCCGGTGCAAAATGTTGTTTCTGCTGTTGGTGCTGTTGTCTGTTTGCGTGAGTAGTTAACAGGTATCAGCATTGAGAACATGAGCGATTGCCCATGATAAATCTCACACTACATTCACCGATGAGGTTCTATTACATGCATATACACGCGACACGTATTCATGTTGTTTTCTTCGCCTCAGGACGTTGCCAGCCACCAGCCAAAGGAGCTGGTGGCTAGGATTGAGGGGGGTGAGTGGAGCGGTAAGCTCCACCTTGGCCGCTTCGAGGCGCGCATTGTGTTGGTGAAAGTGTTCTGTTGTGTTTTTTTCCCTTGGTCAGGACCACAAGCTATTTTTGTGGCTTGTCTTCGACGAGGACGGTTCGCGATTAGTTTTTTTTTTGTTTGCGCCACGCTCTTTTTGTTTTTCCTTATATTTTCTTCTAAGAAGCAGGTGCCGATGGTGAACCTCCAGGGTTGGCTCACGGGCACAAGGTGGGACGGCATGCCGTGCCACGTGACCCTTGGCCATCCTGGGTGGTGGGTCACCTCGGAGCAAGTTGAGGCTCGTTCTGTTTTTTCCCTCTTGGTCTTCGTCGTTTCTTATTTGAGTAGCATTTTTTTATGGATGCAGAAACATAGATAAAGTGGGCACTCCTCAAGAAAGGCGTTCATGCGTGATGTTTTCTCAAAAGTCCAAGCAGGTGTGTCATCATTCCTTTGGGTTGGCAAGGTGAGACACTTTGACGCCATGTCCATTGTTTGATCATTCGCGGAATCATCCTCGCCGGATCATAGTGCAGCCGACCCCTTGGACTGACAGCCCGTGATCATGTTGGCGGGGGAAAAATGCAGATGTTGGTTTGCAGGTCACACCCAGTGACCATTGATGTTTTTGCATTCGTCGCAAATGTCTTGAAATGCATCTCTTGCCGCGTTGATCAGATGGAACTATACGAATGGCTGATGATCTCGAAAGCCTGAACCAGGCAATTGAACTTGGCACTTCCCAGTGTTGTCGGCAGAAAAGGTGCGCGAGTGATAGCTGCAGTCAGTTCCAACTTCTTTGTGCATGTTTGTTTTATTTTTGTTTTTTTTTGACGTGGGGTTTTGGCGAAGTGTGTTTTTGGCGCCTCCGTAACTTTGAAGTATAGACTTGGCTAGGCGGCGATAGCGTTGATTAAAACCCCTAATCCCTTTTTCATGACAAGTCCTGACGCAAGGCCCCTAGCCCTCTTCGAATCCCAGGGAAGAAGATGCGTTTTATCTGCTTTGTTGCCGTTGCTTGTTCAACATCTAGTGGTTCCATGGCATTTAACAAATCAGCAGGCAGACTTACCAGTGGGACCACGCTCTCATTGGCACAATAACTGTAAGTCGCAAAGGTGCTATAAATTGCAATTCCAATACACATGGTGTGCCCATGCTTCTTCCGAAATTAAGCAACAGTCTTTGCGCCAATCTAAGTCTTTAATGTTCACCTGCCAATCCAGCTTGTGTCCAGGACACTGTTGCCACTACTGGCGCCAAGCACTGGGACGAATGGTCTGACTGAATCGGCGAACGAGAACAGCGTGCCACTGTCTGTTGTTCTCGCCGCGTGTTTTTCCCCCTTCTTGGATCTGCAATAGAAGCTTCCGGTACCAGCCACATTGTTCAGATAAAAATTCCAGGAATTTGTTTTCTACCCATGCAAGCACACAGACATACACAGATACGATACCCAGCATCACTGTGCCCAACCTGCAAACAACATCAGTCAGCAGCGCTTTCTTACCTCAGAACTTCCCTGCGCCCGAAACTTGTTCCAGGGGTGGCCTTGGATGCTTCGAAGTGTCAGAGTCCATTCCCACCTGGAATTATGTATTTTGCCAATTTCAAATAAAGAAAATACGCTCACAGCAACACATTAGTTACAACCTATACCCGTCACACAGAAACACACGCCAGCCGAATCCCTTCAACCCACCGTAGTAACGGATAGCATCCGATTGCCTCAAGAGTACATCTAGCTAACTGATTCTAAATCTGGATCTGTTGCGTTTCCTTGCCTCGTATCTTTCTTTTCCTCTTGCGTTTTTTTTGCAATATCAAAGTAAGCAAAAACTTACAAGAGTGAAACTTGGCATCTTCAGCTCATTGAAGATTATACCTGCAAAGGGGGCCATACCTATCAATCGGCGTTTGTCTTTTGCCAGATGTTTGACGCGTGTTGAGGGATGCATTGCTGTAGTTTTTTCTCCTGTTTCGTTTTTGGTCTTTATCTAAGGTTGTTTTAATATTTCTAGCCAGATGGTTTTGCCTTAATTTCAGGTTTGTTTTGTATCTTGGCAGTTGCTTTCCTGTGAGCTAGCTTGATGGAGGAATGTAGACATGTAAAAATTAAGGTGATATGGCCAAGGCAACCGGCACCGGCAACAGGCAACCGGCAACCGGCACCAACAAAAAAGTATATACTCCAAATTTTGTATGGCAACAGAAATAGTTTAGACATTTAATTTTATGGTCAATAATCATCAAAAAACGATTGTTGAATTTATCCACAATCAAATTAAGCCTAGATTTCAAATGTTTTAAATTCAAACCAGGAGCAAATGTAATTCAGAAATCATGTATATACCTTTCAAAAAGGTAAATTTGCTTCAAAATCCGCTGAAATCCGTTGAAGATTGATGTAGATTACTTTCAAATGAATATAGATTTTCTTTCGCAGCGGTAAGATTCCAAACCCAAGAACCGTTTTCAAAAACATGTGCTTGTCACAATTTTCTATCTGGATTTTGTTTTGTTTTTTGAAGTGAAAACCACATTCAAACCTGAAAAACATGTAACGAATGCCAGATCCAAGTCTGAAGAAAAAAGTTAGCGCAAAGTCGGTGATCGGTAAGGGAAACAAATAGAAGTGACGCGGCTAGGATTGCCTGTTTTGCGAGGACGGTATGATGCATATCTTTGTGTGCAACACAGCTCAACCACAGGTTTGGCCACCCTTAGACACACTTGGCCACTATGGGTAAAAGAGGTTTTTGTCATGGCTCAAATGATGCGTCAAAAGAAATTGCCAGGGCGGTGCTGCTTTGGAAATTCAACCGGTGCAGGTGGGGACGGGAGTGGCAGACACAGCCAACTCGCTATGGAGATATTGGGACATGTGGTATATTTGGATGCGCATCCCAGTTCGCAAGTGGTTTATAAACTATTATGTATGTCAACTATATAAACTATATACCAGTGGTTTATAAACTATATATTCAACTATATGTGCATCCCAGAACAGAGTGGCTTATACTGAGTTATACTATGAATATTAGTCACTTGATGCATCCCCAAATGCCCAACATTTCATGGCCATGGAACATTGGGAACATGATGATTAGCGATTCTTGGGGAAAGATGCCGAAAAGTGGGACACTTGGACATATGTTAGGTAGACATCATCTACAATGTGGCCCCCCCCCAGTGATGTTTGTTTTTTTCCCCCACCCCATGAATACTTTGCTGTAGTTTTTGCGTATCATAAACCATAGTTATCGGAATGATGTTCACCAACGATCTCCGGGGTCCCGCTTTGTAGCATCTTGGAACCAGCCTGGAACCACTTTTCGTCATCTTTTTGGGATTCTCCACCATTTTGGGCACGGAGTTGAACCCACTTGGAATACACGAAATTTTGGTTCATTCACACTGGTTCCATCGTTGGTGCAATCCCAATTTCCATCGGTAAAATTCAATTCATACTGGTGAAGTCCAAATTTTCACTGTTGACATGGTCATCGTTATTGCTTAAATCAAGACTTAACCAGTAAAAGACCAAACAAATGACAGGATTTTTGGACCCCAAAGGATCTTAGGACAAAAAATCTTCCACAAATCTTCTGGACAAATCATTTTCATTTTCCCGCGGCGATTTGGTCAGGTGTCTTTTATTGAGGCTGCCAAGGTGGCCTGTTGACTTGGCGGACCTTCCATCCACGGGTTTATCATCATTTCCTGTATGAACACGGCAATCTTTTGGGGGTACATTCCATTTTGATCTGGGGAAAGCTAGGTGAATAGTTGAATCCATTCTTTGTGCAGTTTGGATTGGAATATTTGCTAACGATGTTTGTAAGTTTTGCGGATCTAAGGCTGGCAGTGATGTGCCTTGATTCCATGTAGCGAACATGGGGTTGTCTAAAAATGGCACACCTCAACTCCCCAAGGATTAAGACACTGTAGTCAATCCCCCCATTTTTTTTGGCACAGTCACAAAATTGTCTGAACATTATGGGAACACATCTATTCCATCCACTGGTTTATCATCATTTTTTCCTCTTGTCCCCATTAAATGGCCATAGATTGTGGGTGTAAATTCACCATTTTCAGGCAGACCAAAATCCATCATTCATGGATAAAATATGGTAAAACCATCATTTCGCTGGTGAAACCTAGTTTGACCATTTTTCGGGCGCGAATCTACCATGCATGGAACTTTGTTGCCCAGATCAATGCTGAGAGGGCTATGGAGACGACTTGAAGTCGAAATTCTGACGGGGCCCTTGTTGCGGGAATATGGGTAAAGATAGGTAAACCTTGATTTGCCGGGTCGATGATTTAGCTTATTTCCCCAATGGGAAATCCACTACTGAGGGAATATATTTTAACCGAACATTGTTCTTTTTTGTTTGTTTCGGGTTCCTTAAGCAAATCTAAGTAAAGACATGGGGTTTGAATAGACCCAGAAAAGCTGGTCCTCTTTAGTATCAAACCATCTTTAAGCCCAATGGTTTTGACCCATACCCACACTGGAATGACGGTCAGGTTATCATGAAATTATCAACATGTGCACAATCCGCCGTACATTTTGAATTTTAGAGCAATGATATTTGCACATATTGACGCATAACCATTCTACTGATATTTAATGTAGTATTCGCCATAGTGTTATCATATATTTACATTCCGCCATATTTACAACGCACAATTTTCTATAATCTGCAAAAAGGTAAATCCAATATCAAACCACGACGTTTTCTTGGTTTAATACCGCGTAGTCCGAATGGTAAAATTGAGGATCATGAGGACCAAAATGCATCAAAAAGGCCAGAGCCAGTGGTCCCGTGTGTCTTTGATTTGTACACCGAAGCCAAGCTTCTCCGGAACCCGTTGAACCTGACTTGGCTTTGCACCAAGGCTTCCTGGACTTCTCCGGAACCTTCTCCGGAACCCTGTTGAACTTGACCTGGCTCTGCACCAAAGCCTCCCAGACCTTCCCCGGAACTTTCTCCGGAACTCTGTTGGTCTCCCAGACCTTCTCCAGAACCTTCGGAACCTTCTCCGGAACCTCGTTGAACCTGACCGGGCACCTGCACCAGTGCACACCGGAGCTATTCTGGGCGGAAGGCGCCATTAGCTTACGCTGTTGGGGAAAAGCATATAAAACATTTTACAACCATCTATACCAGGGGGTATTCCATATAACATCATATAACATTAAATCACCATATGATACCCATATCACCATACAATAAAGCATCACCATGAGTATATCCGTATTGGATTATCATCAACATTACAAAATACCATATGATTACAATTATACACTAACATGCCCATATTGGATTATGATCAATTCTATATCACATGGTATTACCATGTTTTACACTCATAATATATCCATATCGTAAAAAAAAGTCCGATCTCACCATCGGATCCGGAAGGTCACCCCGCTGCCAACCGCACCGCCGGAGCCGCTTCCACCGCCGGCGCCCACGGCGGAAGCACCGCCGGTGGCTCTGGTGAGGCGAGGACCGTGGGTTGATTGCTGGTGGGGGACCTTTAGGAGAGAATGGTTGATTTTATTTGGTTATTTTCCAAGGAAGACCATCTATAGAATTCTGGGGGGATCTTATTCATTTTGATTTGATTTGATCTTTTACCATACCATACCTATTTGAAGATCCCTTTATATCTATATCTATATCCTGTATATCTACTTGAAATGATTATGGTATGCTATATTTGATATGTTGATACAGTATATCTAGATATGTTGATTTCCCATGATTATACGATCTTATACCATATTTTTTTGAAGACCATCTTTATCTAAATACACTGTACATGGTACTTCTGTGTCTTGTGAAATGTATGGGTTGTAACATGGAAACCATGTGATTCCTGCATAGCTTTGCCATGACCCATTCATCCAAGGGATCTGTGCAAACTGGACATATTTCATCCTCCAAAAGGAGACCATTTTCTTACTGGTGCTTAGTAGGGAATGGATGGGAATGGATCGGAATGGGGATGATTATTAATAGTTAGCCAGTGGATCATTCCCGAAAATTCCCTGCGTTTAGCACCTCGCTAAGTTTTTCAGTGATACTGTGACTTCAGCATCTGAGATATGTTCATCCCTTGGGGAAAACCATTTTTCGGTTGGAGAGGCGGAATTCTACGGGCCGAGTATGGATGCCCAAGACAGCTCAATGGGGTGATGTTGTGCGTCAGGAAGGAAGATTTCAGATCCCACTAGAACATCCATATGGAGGTTTTAGGATTTTCATGGATTTTCCATTATAAACTATCCATTTTGCGTACCCCCATTTTTTAGGAAACCCCCATATCAATGATATACGTAGCTGTATATTCAACATCGAAAGTCTCGAATATTTTGAGTTACCATGAGATACCTATATAACCACAAAGAGTGGTATATCACTGACCGCGAAAGCAAGGGGGGAATTTCCATTCCGAAAGTTCCAGACAGTCTCAGGCCATCCATTGGTATTTCACCTTTGGCTGGAGGATCCCTGCAAGCTAACAACCCATACCCTAGGGTCCAACATTTACATAGATGTGGAAAAACCATGGTTTCCCTAGGACATTGATCTACAAATGGTGGGGTTTTCCACATCTATGTGAACGTTTAACCTAGGGCATCTTTTGTTTGTCTTTGTTCATTTGGGCAGCCACAGTTTTGGAGTAGCTATCCACGAATTTGCTCAAGTTGTTCTGGCCAGTGCTACACCAAGGGTCAGCAAATGTCCTATTTGGATCTATTTGGGTGATTTTGAACCTCACCTGAATCGATGATTGGAAGAGGTTGGGGATGACTGCCCCGTATCGAGGTTTCCTAAGTCATGGGGGTACCCCATTTATCATTCATTCTTTTTTAGGATTTTCCACACTAAACCATCCAGCTATTGGGGGAATCCCCATTGGAAACCTCCTTAAATGGCGTGATTTTTTTCGGACAGCCACGGAATTTCTCCAAGGTCGCCATGATGTTTGTGTTGGAGCTGCAGATGAACATCGAGGACGACTATTGTTGGCTTTTGGAATGGAACCCATTGGAAACCATTGGAACATCATTTTTTTGTGCAGCCTCGGCTCACATTTTTTTGTGCCGAAACCAAAAGAAACCTCAAAAATTCCAAAAAGAACATCTTTTTTTTTGGGGGGGTGTATCTAGCTTTGTTGCCGGATTACCCACAAGAAAACTGGCAAAAGAATGGGCATCAAAAAGGATATATTTAAAAAAACTGAATCCTCACAGGGCAAATTGTAGCGAACTCAGCCCAACCAAACCCATAAATGATGGTTGTGATTAGGGAAATCATCCCCAAAATGGTCAACACTTCAGGCGTTTATAACGGTTTACGAATTATTTCTATGTTAGCCAGACAATTGTTGATTGTATATCCCTTTAAACTAACTATATCCCCAATGGTGCCCCACGATACCCCAGTTGGTTCATTTCCCTTTTTTAGGGATCGGTTTGCTGTTAACATATCTCAGATCTTCTCAGGGGTCAAGGTGCGAAGCTGCAGGACCTAGGTGCTTTCGACGTGCAAAAGTACACGGATGCCTTTGCGCAGGAAGTACAGGAAGACAGGCGCGGAGAACCTAACGGACGCGATGCCCATGGGATGTGTCCAGCGACCGTTCAATCTGCAAGTGTAGGAATGTCAAAGTACCCAAAATTTGTCGATTTGAACCAGCCCGAATAGGCATTTAACAGAGCAATCGTATCTACCTACCCAGGAAGAATGTGGAGTTGGTTGTCCCTCCTGAAACAGATTGACAAACAAATCATGCATTTTCCATGCAGCATGGGGATTCGTCCACCAAAACTGATTGTTTCAACCGCTGTTACTCTGGTGAGAAGGAAGGTGAACCCAAAAATGACACAAAAGTCCAGTGGTACCCATTTTTGGTGTTCCAAGTCAGATTTTGAGACTGGTAAGAGGTTACATCATCACCACCTGCCGAAGAAAATCAACACCAACAACATGGGGATTCGACCCACTGCAGTTGGATATCCAATGCGATGTCTCGGTGATCTGCCCACCCCTCAAAGCTATCTTGGTATTCTTGCTATTCGTTGGTTTCAGTTGGTTTCAGTTGGAATTTTCGGAACAACTACCAGCTAGACGTCACCAAGATTTCCACGAAAACCAGGCGAGCGCAGCTGGTTGTGAGAACCAATAGCCGCTAAATAGCCCAGCACGTTTGGCACTGGGAGATCCTTGACTCTTTCACTCAAACTTGGACCATCAAAATGGCCCGCTATTCAGCTATTCATCAGAGGTGGGCTGTAGCTATTCATGGTATTCTATGATTGATTTCTGATTGGTTCTGCCACCATCCTTGTTGGATATTTCCCAAGTTACAGGAGGCGAGCTGGCCACCCAGGGATACCGAGGGTATCCGCTATCCCAAATTGTGGCTGGATGCTTGGGAACAAAAAAATCATGTGGGTGTGTTTGAACACGGGCTACCCCAATTCCAAGGGATTTTGTATCACCCTCTTCAACTGTCAAGATTCCGTTGTGGATCCTTCATTTTCGGACAAACCAAGATATCAGATTATCATATTGAATTGTGTTACACTTTACGATATTTTACAATGATATCCAAGATATCCCAATGAATAGTGATATGATGTGATATGTAATCATATTGAATAATTTACTATTTATTGTAACGATGGATATTCCATCTTTTCCCGCTGCAAATGTGATTCCCACCGTATCCCTCAACTCCCTTGGAGGAGCCTCGTGATGGTCGTGAAGACGGAGTTTCGGACCGAGGCTCACCAGATTTTGTGTTCAGTACTTCCCGGGAAACAAACCTGGCAATTGAACATTACTCTATCTAAAACAAACGAAGATGTCGAACTTGTTGAAAATCAACGACATCCTCGTTTGTTTCTTGAAGGGTCCTGATAAAGTGTTCCAATATCTGTGTTAGTCTCCAAATGTGGGTTTTACATATGAAAATCCAAGAGCTATGTTAGTGGTTTTCTATGGTTTTACATTTTGCAACATGTTCTCCAAGATCTACGTTAGTGCTTTCGCATCTTGGCAAATCCAAATGAATATCTATGTTAGTGGTTTTGTTATGTATGTTGCACTTAATTTCCAACATCTATGTTAGTGGTAGCCTGAGTGATTTTGGCATGCTGAGTGAAGTAGTATTGGATCTATGTTAGGGGTTTTGTATCAATGTTACATTTTGATTCAACATCTATGTTATATAGTAGTCTGGATGAGCTGGGAATGTAAGGTGGATCAGCCTAGTATCTATGTTAGGGGTTTTGTATGGGTTTTGCGCTTACCCGCAATATCTAGGGTAGTAGCCCAAATGAGTTTGGTGAATGAGTCTGGTATTTATGTTAGGGGTTTCGTATGGATTTTGCACTTGATTTATCTCACTGGCCTGAATGAGTTTGCATGATTGATGAATCCATCTGGGGTCTATGTTAGGGGTTTCCTATGGATTTTGCATTTACAGTAATGCCCAAGGCTTCAAGGTCTATGGATGAATTTGGTTCATGTGATAAATGAGTTGTAGCCCTTAACAATTATGAATGATATTATAATTCCTGCAGCCAAGAATACTGTACCAAATAAGATGTATATATACATACGTGTATCATATATATATATACATATATATATACATATATATATATATACAGCCAATGTGGGCAACCCAATAATTTACCCACCCATTTATGGTCATGTTGGGGATAGTTTTTGAAATTCGGTTTACCACATTATGTACAACATGTATATATATATAGATAAATAATATGAACACTATTTGCCAGAGAATCTCCATTTGCCACTATTCATTGGTGATATTTTCCTATCAACCATTCGGACTTCTCCATCTCAATGTCATCTCAGATGGAGCGTAGTTTCTAGCAGGAATTCATGGCTTCAGATCGCCATGATTCATCGTGAATCAGCTTTGTCACCGCCCTATTTCTGCAAAACAGGTCAGTGGATTCTGTCATAACTTCTTGTGGGGGTGCATCCCAGAAATCGCAGGTGGCGAACCCATAGCGATCTCCCAATATCGCTGGGTTCTTTCCTGATATGGTTCGGTCATGGTCGCTGCTGGCGGAGAGTTTTCGTTCATCCACACGTTCACGATCTTAGTTTAATGTTCGTTCAGTAAGAGACAGCTCCTGCTTAGAACAAATTCTTTTCAAAACACATCAACTTACTGGTGCGTTTTACGCAGGGAATTTTCGGGAATGATCCACTGGCTAACTATCATTTTTATCATCCCAGCAACCCCCAGCAACCCATCCATTCCCTACGTTTAGCACCAGTAAGTCAAAGTTTTAGAAGCCCCAGTTGGTTGATGATTTCTCCAGATCTGAACCAACGACAGGTCCGCTACTTAGTCCCACACTTGTTGAGCAAGATGCAGCTGCGGAAGGCCCTGGCCGAGGTGCGGAACAGGTCATATGGGGAGAAGATGGGTATAGCGTGAGTATAGTTATATATATATATATATATCCATAGTGTATATGGTATATAACACTATATAACACTATATAACAGTATATAAGACTATATAAGACTATATAACTATATAACGCTATATAACACTATATAACACTATATAACACTATATAACATTATATAACACTATATAGCACTATATAACACAAAACATCACAATATAACACAACATAATGGTATTTATCTATATAGTTTATTTGTATATAACACTATATATATATACACTGTACATATCCATACCATAGGGTATAGTATGGTATATAGTGTTAGTATGGATATATAGTACCATATGGAGGGTTCCTAAAATAGGGAGTACCCCAAATCATCTATTTTATTGCTGGATTTTCCACTATAAACAATCCATTGGGGGGTGCCACCATTTTAGGCAACCACCATATATCCCCATGAAATATCACCATGGGAAAAGTTTTACATCATCCAAACAATCCAAACACTTCTTTCCGTCGTGGTCTTTTTTCATGTAGTCTTCCAAACGCTACATACATCCAACAACCTAGTGGATGATGTTGGAAACATTTCTTTTTGGACATCGTCCACGATGGAAACCCATATTCACCAACCAGGATTAAATGGAATTACTGAGGGGTTTGAACACTGTTCAATTCCTCTATATGTCTTCAATAATGTTTTAAATAATTACTCAGTCACAAAAGTGTGTGCATATATATTTTTTTTGGGTTATGATCAATGATAGGGTTCAGTAAATTAGATATATCATTCTTTGGGCGATGATTTTCAGGATGATTTTGGTAGAAATACTTGAGATTTGACCATCCCATAGCCACCGGTAACTAACAGACATAGCTATTGAACATTGCCATGACTCGTAAACGTTGATTTAGCCATGAAAAATGGTGATTTAACCATGAAAAATGGTGATTTAGCCATGAAAAATGGTGGATCTTGCCATAGTTTTCTGTAAACGTTTACCAGAGGCTACCTGTGTAAAACTAGAAACTCGACTTGGGGAAACCACATTTTTTCCGTTGGACCTTGCCATTCTGCGTCAACGGTACACCTTAAGGATAGGTCGTTTAGTTGCATCTTTTGCCACACTATGCAGCTTTAAACATCTTGTTTTGGGGGCAGGGTACCTAAGGTTGGCCATGACATGAGCTGGTCATTCTTAGCCGAGGTATGGGAAATCATCGAACCGTTGGGGCTACCCAATGGCTTAAGATCATCAAAAAACCTGGCTGAATCACCAGATGTTGCCGAGATACCACCTGTTTCAATTGGTATACCGTATTGCGTTGGTCAAACCAGTCAAACTCATTTGCATGATTACATATACCCTCTGGTAATTTAACATAGCTATTTAATATGGCCATAGAAATAGTGAGTTTTCCCATTAAAAATGGTGATTTTCCATAGTTTTTTGTATGTTTACCAGAGGGTAGTTCAACCTCCACGTTTTCCTGGTGCAAATCCCAGATCACCCTACTGATATGGCTAGATCCACCTACGAAATTGCTGGTCATTTTACCACATTTTATCCACAATTTACTGGTTTCATCTCTTCACTAGATCCAATTCTTGTTAGTGAACTCCACATAAATTCCAAGATTTCCTAGTGTCATCAGTGTCATCCCCATTAAATCCCAATTTTCCCCATTTTTGTTAGTGAACTCCACATTAAAATACCATTCATTGGTTGAATATTCTTTAAATCACCATTGTTGATGCTTAAACCTAAGGTAAACCTCCACATTTTTCCAACATTTTTGGAGATGAACTCCACATTTTCCCAATTTTGATGGGTGAAATTGGTGAAGTTCACATTTTCCCCAGGCCCTGCATGTGCCGCTGTTCGCGGTCTCCGTCGAGCCGGCGGAGTCGCTGAGGCGGCTGAGGTCAGCCGCGATGGAGGTGCCAGCGGCTTGCAGAGATTCTGTGGCAGGAGCAGCAAACAGGTGATTACCCTCTGGTAAACGTTTACATAACTATGGAAAATCACCATTTTCAATGGGTAAATCCACTATAAGTGGCAATTTTCAATAGTATGTTAGTTTACCAGAGGGTAATGAACCCCTAGGCTGTTTAATTGGGAAGGTACTGGATTCCCATTATCTGTGATAGATAATGTCAACCCGGGATTCATAAACCCCGTTTACGGCTGTTTAATTGGGAAGGTACTATTTAAGTATCAATGTATTAAATCATGACTGTTGGGGGAGTACCCCCCTGATTATTAAACCATGGTTTATTAATCTGGGGTTGACATTCTCTGGGCAAATTCTAACGACCTCACTGTTCTCCCGAACCCTGGAATGATGGTTAGAATCATGGATTATATATTTGTATAAGTATAAATAATAGATAATGATAGATAATAATTATAGATAGATAATTTAGATAACAGACAATACTAATATTTGTATATATATACATAGATAGATGATGATTCAATGATAGATAATAATAATAATAATATGGATAGTTGTTTTTGATGAGTTCATCATTACTCTCTGATAGACTGACACTTTGCTATGGAAAATCACAATTTTTCATGGGTAAATCAACGAACTAAATGGCAATTTTCAATAGCTTCGTTAAATTACCAGACGGTATATATATATACATATAAATACATGTTGTACTACAATCAAATAATTTTATATTTCAGTAATTATACTTATACATACTTATACTGTATTAATACAATATTGTTTTTCTATATGAATACAAATCTTTCTGATGTATATATATATATACAATATATATATAATATAATATAATATAATACAATATAATATAATATAATATAAAATGTTATAAAATACTATAATATACTATACTATAATATAATAAAACATATAATATAATATGATATAATATAGTATAGTATAATATAGTTTAATATATGGTTATTACTTTTTTTTTGGTAATTTTACTGTATACAAAAATGATGAGATGTTATAAGTTATATGTTTATGGGTCAAGACCTTGGTACCCGCATGTGACCCTCAGTCATAGAATGATTGTTATTCCACCAATATAGGTTTTGACCCATCCTCATAAAAGGTGCTATGAAACAGTCATATAGTTTTATAGATGTTCTGAAAATATGGTTATCTTTGGTGTACATAACATATATATATACACGCAATATATGTATATGTATATATGTATAAAGATATAAGCAGCACAGATGGGGAGAGAACAAACACTACATGTATGTAAACTATGGTCATGACATAGCTACTTATGATATGGTATATGTCATATTGTAAATGTATATATGATATGAGTATTACATCACATATTGGATAAATTAAATGCAGCATGATATGATACAGAAGCAGCACCGATGGTGATTTTTGTGGTGATTTTGTTTCTTGATGTTAGAGTGATTAATTATAATGATAACGATGAGTATAATATCCTTAAGATATCTTCAGATTAATTATATGTAAAATTCTGAGATAATATATATACATAGCTATCTACAGATGATATATATATATATATACATAGCTATCTACATATATTACCGAATATAGACATCATAGGAGCATGAATACTATATACATAAGACTGCAGGCTTCGGCAGTACTCTACGGTTTCTATGGTCAACATGGGAATGTGATTGCGAGGATTACAGTATAGTAATTCTGATACTGTACAGTACATGATCAGGATGATGATAAACAGGTTAGTTGTAGAGTATGTGGCATTCATTTGGTATTATTGTTGCAGTATTTTGTTCATGATGATACTGACGATAACAGTGATCACGGCTACAATAATGATAGCAACAATGATAGGGAATTTGTTGTGATTCTAATGCTTCATATGGGTGTATGACAGAAATGGGGAATGCTATATTATCAAAATGGTAATAGTAATGATACTGTAATCATAGAGAGGTATTGATACTCATACTGTTTCGAAAGAATGTAACAAACATGCGATCTCAAATTGATATTCATGGTGACAAAATGTGACAAAATACCAGCAGCAATGGGATTTTGTAGAGATTATGAGTAATTATGTGGGTTTATGCCGGATATCTATACGGCATATACATCAAGTAGAGGATACCAGCATATGACCAACAAAACAGTGGAATTTCTTGGGTCCTAACTCCAGAGAACGTCTGTACCCCATTCTGCAGGTCTGTGCTTTTGGTTTGACCCATATTCGGATGTGTGAGACCTAGATGTTGCATCTTGTATGTTGTGGTGTAATTTATAAAATGGTCATCATGGTTAGTTCATCCAGTGATACAATAAATCCCACTAGATGAGTTAAATGAAAGATACCAAACATATCCAAAAATGGGATCAAAGTCGTAGCAAAACCGTGATTTTCTATTAACACATGAGATTTTTAAAGCAGGAATAGGGGATGAAAAACCGGGCTTGGTTCTGACTTGGATGATCCTGGAAGTCAGGATGGTCGGAACCAATATACATGCGTTGTATCTATGATATTCTATGATATTCTATGATATACTATGGTATTCTATGGTATTGTATGATATTCTATGGTATTCTATGATATTCTATGGTATTCTATGGTATTCTATGATATTCTAGGGTATTCTATGATATACTATGGTATTCTATGGTATACTATGGCATTCTATGGTATTCTATGGTATTCTATGGTATTCTATGGCATGCCATAGTATTCTATGATATACTATGGTATACTATGGTATGCTATGGTATTCTAGGGTATTCTTTGGTATATGTATGGTCATCCCCCAAAAGATGGAACAACAACTCCATACACATATGTACGCACGTACGTAGCGTACATACATTGATTTCTATCATAAGTATATATTATATATATATAAACTATCATTAATAACATATATATATACATATCCATTCACTATCATCCAGTATATATATATATATATCATCCATTAAAACTCGCTAATCTCCATCATCATCCATTTTCTTGATATATCTCCAGTAGATTCCCAGACCTCAGGGCACTCGCGAGTTACTCTGCGTGGTGACCACTGAAGATCCCGCCTCTGCGGAGACCTTTGCGGAGATGATGAAGGACCCCGGCGAGGCGCCGAAAGATGTCCGGGGTGCCGTGTTTACGGCCCGAAAGATGCGGAGAACCTGTGGGTTTTTCCAGTTTTCCCGGAGAATATGTTGGTGATTTCCCACTGAAATCCCATGAAGAAGCCCACGGATTCGCCATTTCTAGATGATTTTGATGGGTAGGCATGAAGCCATCTGGCAATTTAACAGTTTTCTATTGAAGCCATGGCCCATTTAGTTCGATGATTCACCTATTCAAAATTGATATTTTCCATAGGTATGTTAAATTATTAGAGCGTAAACACGAACATACAGAAAGATGTGGAAAACCCCTAGCTGGGTTTTCCAGATCTATGTTACGTTACGAGAGGGCAACTAGTTTGTGACATATCAACCATAAATGCAATCGCTAGCCTAGTTCAACCAAAGTTGTAAACCAACTTACCTATCGTTTGGGGTCCTCTTGCTGTACCAGAGATGATTCTGAGACACCATATGAACATATTGTAATTACAATCTTATGATTATCTTATGTAGAAACGTAGATGTGTTGTTAAACGTAACTATAGATATATCCACCACCATGAAGAAAATGGAGATGGGGGTTTTAGCCGAAAAACTAGGGCTTCAACCGTCAACAATGAGGTTTATGATGAGTATATATATATATGATGAGTATGTACATATATATATATATATATACATGTATCACGTAATATTCCTGCTTGGGGGGAGAACAATCCTCCCAGCGGCCTCAGAAACGGTGTTAGACCGTGCGATCGGCAGATTTAAATGGATATAATGAGAACATAAGCAACACATGTCATGTGGCTCTAACCGTAATAAGCGTCAATTTTTTCAAAAATACACGACGACTTAATAGCCTGCCTCTTGATATGGGGTTGCATTAATCAAAATCAATTGGTTAACTGCACTAAACTGCGGGTAAACCCTTTGCCGGACATAAATAGCTTATACAATCCTCATACTCAACGTTGAATACAGGGAGCTTGAGGATATTTATTAGGTATTTGGGCAGGACTGGTGATGCGTCCTATTGTCTCACCCAGTTTTGGCTAAATCTTAAAAACATTGATTTACCATCTGGTTATTTAACATAGCGAACTGGAAAATCCATGATAAATGGAGGTTATAATGGGAAAATCATTTGTAAATGGGCAATTTTCCCTAGCTATGTTACTGTAAATAACCAGAGGGTAGCTTGGGTATATATCCCTTTTATCTCAACCACCTAGTATCTTAACTACTCACTGACTGGATTGCAACCATTTTGGTTTGATTAAACCACCATTTGGCTTGGATCATTCGCGGCATATGTAGTTATAACCATTGATCCTATACATATCAGTCACAGCAATTTTTACCCTATACAGACTATGACCCAGTTGCAACCACTTCCTGGCACTTCCGCAGTTTGTCAGTCGTAGTATAACCGCGAGTTGTATAGGTTTGTGTTACATCGGTGTGTAATCCACCTTGCATAGAGACTTGCACAGTGACTCGGACCTACTTTGCTTTTGGGGTTATTTATGTACTGGGCTTGAATTTATAAACCAATAGTTGGTTTGTTAAACCCCTGTTCTCATCCATTATCTTCTGCTTTTGTTGGTAGAACCTCTATCTTCATGGCAAAACAAGGATTTCTGCTTAAATCATCAATGTTCCTCAGTTTGTCAGTCATCCTATAGTTATGTATGGTCAAATCAAGATCAACTAACATCAACACTATTTAACTTTAGCATTGTTTGATTAATTATATAAAAGCTTACCCTCTGGTAATTTAACATAGCTATTAAAAATGGCCATTTATAGTGGATTTTCCGATTTAATATGGGGATTTTCCATAGTTTATGTTAGTTTACCAGAGGGTAATATAGACACAGACCTCTCATGTTTCCAACTATCTTTCCAATGAGCATCGGTTGACATTAACATTCATGGGGAAGTGGCTGATAAAACTCTATAAGCCATATAGCACCATCTATAAGTGGGGATATAGCCCATATAACATTATATCACCGTATTATATCCATATCATCACCATTTTCACATCATATTATATCCATATATCACCATATCATATCATATCTATATCATATCTATATCATATCTATATCATTTCTATATCATATCTATTTCATATCTATATCATATCTATATCATATCTATATCATATCTATATCATATCTACATCATATCTATTTCATATCTATATCATATCTATATCATATCTACATCAAATCTATATCATTTTTATATCATATCTATATCATTTCTATATCATATCTATTTCATATCTATATCATATCTATATCATATCTACATCATATCTATTTCATATCTATATCATATCTATATCATATCTATATCATATCTACATCATATCTATATCATTTCTATATCATATCTATATCATATCTATATCATATCTACATCATATCTATATCATATCGATATCATATCCACATCATATCTATTTCATATCTATATCATATCAATATCATATCTACATCATATCTATATAATTTCTATATCATATCCACATCATATCTATATCATTTCTATATCATATCTATTTCATATCTATATCATATCTATATCATATCTATATCATATCTATATCATACCTACATCATATCTATTTCATATCTATATCATATCTATATCATATCTACATCA
>Ga0126342_10008185_pt1 | contig 18710 bp, 12 predicted proteins | sample Cyp1metagenome_FD_92528 | JGI IMG/M metagenome (GOLD analysis project Ga0126342, IMG submission 92528) | Coral microbial communities from Lord Howe Island, Old Settlement Bay, Australia - Cyphastrea 1 metagenome | ecosystem: Host-associated > Invertebrates > Cnidaria > Coral ...
GTTATAAGTACTTATAACTGATACATGGCCATAACTGCATGAACATGGAAAACCCCATCTGTTTTGTCGCACAGCAATCCAGCCTCTGTTCATCAAGCACAAGCCTCACTTGTGATGCAGGAAACGACCCGATTCCCATATTGATCCGATGCAGGATACCCTCCTTAGAATTCCTGGTGTATTGGATCTATTCAATCCATTTCGGCGATTCACGAATGGGGGGATTCACGAAGGGGATGACCAAGGTTGCAGTCAAAATCCCGTGCTCCGTGGTTCCAATCAAAATAGCTGGTATAGTTGCTGGTAGTTGCGAATGTTCATGATGCAACGATCATGTCATAAATAAAGCTGTTATTCTGATATTCTCATGTTTGTTGGGATTTCTCCTACTTCTCCATTGCAAGTACCCGTAAGGGAATCCACATCAAAATAAGTGTCATAGAGCTGGATCTTCATGGGCTTTTCTTGTAAATGTTGGCCATAAATATAGCTCCCATATACTGACCTCCAAAAAATAACGGAAAAGAAATGCGTCACAACTTTACCCTCTGGTAAATTAACATAGACCCTGGCAGATAGGGGTTGGAAGACTAGTTTCCATTAAAAATTGGTGATTTTCAGGGTCTATGTTTATTTACCAGAGGGTAATTGGAGTTTAGTTTTCTGCTGACCGGTTGATGTAGGGGGTGATTCTCTTCCACCCCGCAGGCTGCCCAGCCATAGTTGTTGGCCGTCATCAAGGTGTCCATATGGGCACTGCCCAACAAATCCTTCCGACCCCTCAGCGCCTTCCGTCATCTTCAGTTGCGGTAAACTGGGGAGTCAACCAACCCTCAGGTGAATGGTGGGTACCACCATGAAAAATGCCGGTTTCACCTTCAAAAAAGTGGGATTCCACCAGGGAAATTGGGATAATAAGTGTTTGTTACGGGCTTTTTTTTACCCCCTTTCAATGGTCGGATTTCACGTTACTTTCTTGGAACAGCCCCCTTATTGTAAATCAACAAGGTCTTATTGAATCCAGGGTTGGCTTCCATGAGAACCTTGACATAACCAAGGGAAGGACATGCACAGTACCAAACGGTTTCTACATCGGTTGCTCTACCAGATTTTAATTGATTACATTCCTCATTAATCATGGTGTCTTCGCTCTCTTTTCCCAACCATGGGTATTAATTGCTTCCCCACGACAAACATGCCCTGAAGCCTAGTGTTGGATCTTTTCATTGGGGTTGCAAACAGTGAGTATGTTTTATCATGGCAAATCTGGGAAAGCCACTTTCCCTCTAATGGCAATTCACAATAAACCATCCAAACCACGTGTCATTGCTGGAAAGGACACCTACTTGGGATATCTTGTGATGACTTACAACAGCTACCAAAAGGTCTGGAGGTAATTGGGGATAATTTATTACTGTGGATCCCTCATTGGGTGATGGCTTTGATGGGAAAGACTAACCGAAACACGCCTCCTCGTAGAGATCTTCTGCTTCCTCATGCTTTCCCCGCGTTCGCATGAGCCTTCGCTTCAACGGTGAAACATCGTTGGGTATCCTGGAACTCAACTGATTGCGATGTGAAGCTTTCTCACAAGGGAATGAATCTCCAGAATTTGGAGAAAAACATAGAAAAACAGCTATCTGTCTGTCACAGATCCATTCTTGCTGCTGAGTTCCGAGGCCCATATGTCCATGGTGATATTATCACCAACCAGGAATGTCTTTTTGTGGCATTTTGGAGATTCATGCGAAGGATATAATCTGGATTGATCTGGTAATCAACCCCGGCCGGAAAATTCCAGATTTTTTCTTCGATGATTTTCCTAGCTACAAACCTTGCTACGCCCGGATTTGCCCAGCTCGCCCTCTTTGCTTTCCTGGGTTTACATCACCTGAATCCATGGTCGGACCGGACACACCGGACACGTGCCACTCCGTGATTCGATAAAATTGGTCACCCATCGCAAACCCCGAACGATCAAAAGTGGTTAAATCATGATGTTTCCATATGTTAATATATGTTCCCAATGAAAAAATGACCATAGTTTGATCATTTTTTTCTGGGATTAACAGAATCCGGCTGGGCTCTCCAAGCCCTGCAAGGTTGTTGATGGAGGTCAAGGTATCTTTGTGCATGTTCCCCAACCTCGGAAACTGGAGAGATCGCCCTGGGAATCGATCTCGAAGTGAAGATGAACATCCTGAGATATCCTGAGTATCTAATATTCGTAGGGTCGGTGTCTTTAATTCCAATATATTCCAATGTTTCTCCATGTTTTTTTTTCCCATTTCCAATTGTAGAAATTCAGTATTGGCAAAATTATTGGAACACACTCCGATTTCACAAGAAAAAGGAGGTAAGACATTGGACTGTTCTGAAAAACATTCCGAAGATCACTTCTGGGGGCTGGTCGGCCAGTGGGCTTGCGACACCAACATGTTGATGCGTTAATTTATATCAGCAACCTCCAAAGAAAAGAAAGGAACCATTGTTTCTCTCCTATGTCCTATATATATATTATATTTGTATATACATATGTAACATATAATATATATATATATATAAACACCATGATATTCTAGAGTATATCCCAATAACACCAATTTTCCCATCGATAAAGAACCCGCCCTGGCGTCCCCCACAGCAAGCGACGGCCGTTCAACGCTTCGTTCATCAGTTTCTCCGCCTGAACATCAGTTTTTCATCTGCAAAGTTCGACGATTTGATCGGGGAAAATGGATAGGTTTTGATCATCGAAGATGTTGGGTTTTATATGTCCTATTGTTGGTTTATAATAAGTTCTATAATGTTTTTTAATGTAATTTTCTACTTGATTGAACCATCAAAGATGGGAATAATGATCTATGGACAGCTAAACACTGGTCTCACATGGTTTCTACCCACATGTTTTCAAAAAAAATGTGCATTCTACTTAGGCCACAGGAGCAGAGGTGGATCATCAAACCTTTCAAACACTCCCCACATAAAAAATGGCTTAAGAACGGGAGGGCTTAAGAACGGGAGTCCTAGATCCTTGATGATTATCATCCTCACTTAATCTAGAGGGAACTACAATAGCATCAACCAACCGGGGTGTGGAATGCGGCCACTGATCCCTTAAATCTGTCAACGGTAAAATCCCAAGTTGTGTTGTTCGTAATACTTCCGCCATGGTCTTGTTTACAAGGCAGTGATTCTTCACAGATGTGGAGGTTGTTTTCTTTACATACCCTCTGGTAATTTAATACGTTGTTAAATAAAATCACAAATTTAATAGGTAATCCTTGGCAAATGGGCCATCTACGGCCATCTATTTATACCTTTATTCATAACAAACTGTTCTTTTCCTGGAGGGCGGGTATCAAAAGGGGCCCACAGATTTGCATTTTTTTCCCACCCATCCCCCGATATATAAACAACCCCCGACACATAAACAACATCTCCTACGAGTACATCGTCCCAAATATGTGCAAATACCCCATTAAACCATGGATTTCGTTGGGTGTTGAATAATAGGGGAAGGGACTACAAACAAAAAAACAACATGTTTTTCTTTCTATACTGTTTGCATTTGCCCAGAAATGGCGAATGCACCCAGTTCACGGCAATTTCGTGGAAGCAATGGTTCTTGGAGGCATTTGGCTGGAAATAAGAAATCCCATTTCATCCACTAGTTGATCAGATGTTCTCTCTAAAACTACCGTGCGATCGATATCCATAAATCGGCTGTAAATCCTCTATTTTCAGGTCTAAATCCAAATGTCATGTTGATTCATTAATCATACTTGCTTATGTGCATATATATATAAGTTATTATATTATATTATATTGTATTATATTATATTGTATTATATTATATACTATACTATACTATATTATATTATATTTTATTCTATTATTATTTATATATTATGTATATATATTGTATATATATATATATGTTATTTATACATACCATCTATGTGTTATATATATATATTAATTATTTATATATTATGTATATAAACATATATATATATATATATATATATATTATATCCCACCAATATATTGTTATATAGAATGTTTTAAACATATATATATATATGCAACCCCCCCAAGACCTACCTTTTGTGTAGCAGGTATGTCCTTGAATGCCTTGTCTTCCTTCTTATCTTATCACCTATTGCAGCACTGCATCAGGAAAGTATCTTGGGCGCATGCGCCTGGACACATCCTGCCCACATATGTAGCCTGCACAGCGCTGTAACATCTATATTCGACATATTTATTTCATTATATAAGTTTTATTATTATGCTTTCAGACATGTTTAATATATCAACACGAATCTTATATCTATGATCTGGTTCTTGCAAGTCTGTTTTTTCAATATTTTCTACAACATTTGGTATTTTTTTACGTAACCTTCAGGATTTGCATCAATATGATTTGGGGAAAAGATGGGTTGAAATTTTGTTATTTGTTTTTTACAATAGTATGGCATACTATTCTTATTCTTTTTGATGAATACAACTTTTGTAAGGTAGTTTTTTTTAATAATGACTACTGGCGGAATTCATGTTAACTGAATGTTCTGTAGCAATTTGAGCCCTTTTAGCTTCTACGAAAGCTGAGCTTTGTGCAAGATTAGATGATATAGTTAGTGCATCGTGAGATTTTACATTTTTATTTACGTAAGATTTTGCAGAAAATCAAGGTGTAAAAAGTACAATAGATAGGTAAGACTGATCTCCAGCTATATTTCTTAGACATATTGATTTTATAATGCAATTACCTATTAATCTTCCTACAATTTCATAACATTCCATCAAGCTGTGCATATTATTCTCATTTGGTGTTATTTGTCTTATTTGTTCTTGTGAATCTACGGTATTTCCATTAGCTTTTTCTTCAGCATCTACATTTTTTGGTGGAAGAGTTGATATTTTTTGCTGTGATAAATCATCTTTAAATCTGTATATTGCAAATGATATTGTAATTTCATTGCCTTAAATACAATAGTGCTTGACTTAGAAATATTGTTTGTTAAACACAAACAATTTTGATGATAATAAATTGATAAGTGCAAACAAAAAATCTAGATCAGTTTTTAATACAACTATCATATTATAAATTGTCTTAGTTTGTTATAATTCTTAATTTTGTGATTCTATGAGGTATTATAGAAGTTTCTAGCATTGGGTGAATATGTATTTTTACTTCGAAATATCCTATTTTTTTATTGGTTCTTTTTGCTCTATTTCTCTGGATCTAGTCGTTCGTTAATCAAATTATGTTTTTATCTTGCATATGTTTTTTTCAGATTGATTTGTTTGTATTTTTGAATGATAATATTCTACCATTTTGTGATGTGAACTTTGATAGCGTTTCAGGGTTTTTATAGTCTATTGCCTTTTTCTAAGCATAAATTGCAGCAATGTTTTTTTTTGAACGTTTTCTTTGCCGATCTATCTGCAACCCTTTCTAATACATTTTGTTGAGAAGTTTTTGATTGGTCTGTAGATAAAGAGGTATTGCTATCGGATGAGCTCATGCATTTTTACTTATTATTGCTTATTTTGTTCTTCTTGTTAAACAAATACTGTTAAGATTGCAGAAGGTTATATATGTTTTTCGTTATTTTTGCCAAAGGTGATTGATTTGCTTGGAAGCATAAAAAATATTTTGCTTTTAGAATTTTCTTTTACAGGATAAGCAAGTTTATTTGAGGAATGTCCTTCGCAAACAGGCCAATCATTTGCAAGAAATTGCAGGAAAATGCAAGTTCTGGTGACTAATATTATTCCAAGTATAAGGATTCAAGATTCAAGATTCAAGGCTCAGAAAAAACTTCTTTAATCCAACCTCTTTGGATTCAAGGTTCAAGATTAAAGGCTGAAGGCCTTCGGATTCAAGAAGTTTTTTTTGGATCTTGAATCTTGAATCCGATGTACTTAGGGAAGGGTGGGATGGGAACAAACTTGCAAAAAGATACATGTTTGATCACCAAAAGATGCCCTAAGTCTTAGAGTTCAAAATGTTAAGAAAAAACAATGTAAATTTGTAAATACCACTAAATTTGATTGAAAGGTAGGTCTTGGGGCGGTACCATATATATATATATCCATTGTATATCCAATATTGTCGCTTATATATGTCACTATCTCCCATTGATTCCCATTAATTAATCCACTACATCTTACTATATCCCATGACCTATCCATACCCTTCAATGCCGTAGTTGTTTGCATCCGACCCCTATGCTTGCTTTGATCTCCATTTGTCAAAATGGTCAAACCCTTTTAGTCCCTATTGTTAACTGGTGTCATAGCTATAAAGTCACTCAAAAAAACACATGATCTGATTGATTTTGTTTGATTTTGATCATCTAAAAATAGCTGATCAAAATTGCTATTTTGGGGATGATTCCCTTTTAAAAAAAACATGATTCCAGTGACGGAAAAGGACGTGAGGTCATGATAATTCATCCAGATTTTATGTAAAATTCATCTGACCCTCAGATCCGAAGAAATGATCATGGCCTTGGAGGTTTCCTAAAATGGCGGTATCCCAAGTTACCATGGCTGGCTTTCAAGGGCCAGGGTCCCAGGGTCATGTGTGACTTGGCTTTTGGGGGATCCTCATGACTTAGAAACTCTATAAACTTATAAGTCACCCCACCCCATGATATCAGTATCGTCACACGACTCGGCACAGGACCTGCCTCCTCAAGCTGGTTCAAGGTGTGCCTTGGCGTTGAGGCGCCACGCGTTGAGATGGGAGCCACGGGCCACGGGCCGCGTTGTGGATATTTTTCACTTGGGAACATCATCGATGTGGGTAAAGCAAATAAACACCTACAAGGTGGTGCCCCATAGTTAGCTAAGTTGGTTTATAAGTCCCATAACTATGGTTTATGGCAGATATAACTATAGTTTATGGGGTTTATAAACCCACTTATAACTGGGGGGCACCATCCTGTATGATGTACCCAACTTAAATATCAAATCCAATGAATCCAATGTGGACAAAAATGTCATTTTAGCCACCGGATTGATGGGTTATACTAAAAGAATTTATAGCAAAGTTGGAGATGGTGGATCCCATCGCTTGACTCATAACAAAACCCTGTTTTTATGTCTTTTTTAGTCCCAAACATAGCTCAAAAAAGCCCAACTGGTTCCCAGGTTACGGGACAGAATGTTGACTGGGAATCCTCTGCTTTGCTTGGGGCTATGGAAGATGGACGCCGTAGGCAAAAACAGGGCTCTTTCTTGTCAGGGATTCCGACCAAGTCCATGACTTTCCGGTCAACTGATCCGATCGTCAAATGGATCGAATGCTGTCCCATTTGAGTTCATATGGCGAACATCAAAACCCTGTAGCCTTGTTGAACAACTAAATCGCTGGGATTTTTGAATGGTCATTGCCTCAACATGTCAGTGGTATTTCATAGGTAAGCTTTAAACATCCATCCCCATATTATTCAGGTCAATTTGGGATGTCAATTCGCTTGCTGATGCAATAGGAGGATATAGGAGGATCATTCTACTAGGAGTATAGAGTTGGTTACTAACCATTGCTGAAACCCAGTTGTATGTGGGACAAGCCCACGAAATGATGACTTACGATACCAGGCTTATATTTATATAAACACTAGTTATTAAGTAATGATATGGCATGATATGGCTATATATATATCTATATATCAGTATCTATAAATTAAATTTTCATTCTTAGGCTTTGAACATCTCTAAACCCGAAACCCTGCTATTTTTCTTGATGTGAAAGTTCAATTTTCTGTGGTCAACTAAAGTTTTGATCTCTTGTCAGCGGCTGGTGATCACACACATGTCTCTCCCCATTGTAGTGTGTGTCCATTTTGTTGGGTATGGGAATAGGTCAAAACCCTTGCACCCTGGTCACTGGTTTCCACATCCCAAACAAATGAATGGCATACGTAATCTATGGTGGTATCTTCATTAACCTCACTTTGCGAGAAAAAAAACGGGATTGACCCAACCCATATTTATCAAATGTTTGCATTTCATCTTATAGTCCGTTTTGTCAGTAAAGTTCCCTCGTTTGTGCTAGATGCATCTCCAATGGGTTCATCGTCATTCGTGGGGATTCTCAGTTGCATCATGAGGCTAGCTTAACAAGTCTCAAAGATCAACAAATTGTGAAGCGCCATAAACATCAACTATTAATACTATTAATCTCAATGGCAATATCTTCAATGGATCTCAATGGCTCCATCAAAAACATCAACAAAAACATCGACTTTAATAAAACCCTGAAATCTCCCATGAAATCCACCAAGGTACAGAAGCGAGGCCAAATTGCTGCAACTCGTCAGGGTGTCTGGGTGCATGTCCTCGGATCGCTGGTCACAGTCCAAGCAGTTGTGAGTGAAAAAAAGTCGCCACATGGGACAAAAATCACTGGGGACAATGGTGATATGGCGATTTTATGGGAATTAGTGATTAGTGGGATTTAACTGGGGAAAATGGTGATGATTGAATATGTTTCATATGGATCTAGTGGGATTTTATGATACTTAATGGCATAATGGAATTTTTGCTGGGGTATGATGGGATATCCTACCCTACTCCAAAAAATATTCAAAAAGTTGTTTGCCACTGTTTTAAATGGATTGTAGTTTTCTATCAGATTTGCAGGTTGCTATGATCGCTAAACGAATGGAACAAAGGGAACGATGAGTCAACCATTTTGGTGATTCAAAGTACTCAAACAAGCTAAGCAACATGGGAATGCCCTACGCAACCAAAGGGGAATCTAAAATGGGCATCCAACAAAATGGGAGCTAAAGAGCTAAATCCAACTCACCTGGAGAACTCAAAAGTTGTTACATTGCTACGTTTTATTGCCAAAGGATTAAAGTGGGGAATGCAACCCAGCGGCCTACTGTGCATCAAAGAAAGGATTCAGCTCTTTAGTTTCTCTGTAGTTTTCCTGGACGGGATTTGGGATCCAGTACGTCCAATGTTTCGAAGAGTGCTTTGTTTTTTTTCTGGGTGCATGTTGAAGTAAACAGTAGTAAACAAGAATCTGGCATTTTGTTCAACAACCCATTAACTCAAGAATGTGTCTAGTCAATCGTCCATGTTTCCTGAACTGTGAATATCAACTTTTTGTACACACTAAGACCCCGCGGTTGATCACCCGTTGCGGCCCGTTGAGAATGGTGGAGTTCTCTTGTATCGCCCATCAACAAATCCATATCATATTACAAAAATATCACTATTATCTATCTATCTACCTATCTACCTACCTACCTATCTATCTATCTATCTACCTATCTATCTATGTATACAAATCATTATAAATCATTACATCTGCTATCACATTTTTCCCATTGCATCCCCATCTGAATTTGTGAAAAAATTACCGTACGGTTTGCCTGGTTGAATCCTCCAGTTTTTGGTGCCCTCCAGCTACAGTACTTGCTTCAGCCCCCCTTAACTAGTTCGATATACCCTCTGGTAATTTAACATAGCTATTGAACATGGCCATTTATAGTGAGTTTTCCCATTAAAAAGGGTGATTTTCCATAGTTATGTTAGTTTACCAGAGGGTATCATACCTGGAAATTTCTGAAAGCAATTCCGAACGAGCACGGCATATATCCGCTTATATTTCAATATACTCTCTGGTAAACGTTTACATTGCGAACTGGAAAATCACCATCTTTAATAGGTAAATCAACTATAAATGAACCATGTTCAGTAGCAAACTGTTAAATTACCAGAGGGTATATCAATGGTGGATTGTCCATAGTCAATGGTTATATTTCAATGTAGCTTTCTAAATCTCATCATATGGCTATGGATCAATATCTATACATACCATTTTTAGGGGGATGAACATCCATAAATCCCAGCTATTTTGATGTGAACTACAGGGGTACAAGGTTTTGACACACTGCCATATGATTGCCGTTCATATCCCCAACATATCTCCATCTTGCAGCCCGGATGATTTTTTGCGCATCGCAGCCCGGCGGCTCCCAAGACGTTCCGCCGGCCCGCCAGCGACTCGCGATACAAGGGTTCGGCCTGGACAGCTGGAAGATCTGTTGACTTTTTGCATCTTATCACATTATATAAGCATATAAACATGTATATAAATAATATAATATATATATATACACATAACGATATTGGCTTGTGTTTATATATGTTTATATATCCTTATAATTTTGTATATGTAAATAATTATATATATATACCGTATACATACATATTCATGTTTATGCTACCGGGGGATTCATGCAATACACATAAACGCAGGAGATGTGCCACTGTGGCACTACCTGATGTCACGGTACATCATGTGACGTTACATGCGGAGATGTCATGATGTGACGCTACCGGATATCAATAGATGGTGTAAAGTACCCGCATTGACAGTAGAAATCTCCACTACTCAAACATGGCAATGGAAAATCCCCTATGTGTATTATATATGTATATATATATATACATAGATGATCATTTCGTTACAACATACATTTAGTTCGGGAATTTCCCAGCCAACCGTGCTTGGTTACGGGACGTTACGGGTAGCCATGAGACCTACCACATGACCTCAGGGTGTTCATCCAGTCTTTGTTAAGTCATGGCGTTAACCCATCTTTTGCCCGGAGAGATGTAGACATCTCAACAAGGGAAACACATAAACATTGCTTTTGTTTCATTATGAGATGGGAAAACCAATATATCATTCTGGCTTATACTAATGGAATATTAATGCATTAATTATGGTTAATGGAATATTAATGGAATATTAAATACTAATGGAATATTAATGGAATATTCATGAACATGGCTTTTGTCCATATATTTTCCTCCCCCAAGTTAAAATGTTTGGCAAATGGGTAAGGTTTAATTAACCATTCTGCCAGGAGTAGAGGCACCTACTTTCGTAAAGGGGGCATCCCTCCAGCTCCAGCCTTGTCGAGTCGCCCGCGTGCCTATCTATGAGGGGTCATCTCAAATCAATATCACATACTAGGTACCCTCTGGTAAACTAACATAGCTATTGAAAATCACCATTTATTGTGGATTTTCCCATTGAAAATGGTGATTTTCCATAGCTATGTTAAATTACCAGAGGGTATATCAACCAACCTTTAAATAGACTCTTAAGAAATAAAAACAGTAAATCCAACATGTATGTGTATATAATTGTATATATATATATATACCAGAATACGATATCTTTTAAAACCGTTGTGGGTGGGATAAAAACACTGCATACTCAAAAATAATGGTTACTACGCATATATGCTAAATTACAAATAGGGATCATGTCGAATTCAGGAGAAACCCAATCACCGGAGGTGACTGTGGCCGGGGCCTCAAAAATCTGGAGGAACTATGATTTACCCTTCGGTAATCAAAGATGGAAAGTGCTTATCAATGGAGGTACATAGCTGGGAAGATTATATAAATATAATATATCTAAAAATGATCCATTTTCCAAAGCTATGTGAAATTAATGGAAGGTAATCAGGCAAATTGCTCGCTGGAAACTTCCCCATTTACATAGATGTTTTCCCCAAGTATACACACTATAAACCTCCATTGATTTAAAGAAGGTGTTCCCATCGTTTCCTCTGTTTTTCCCATATGTTCCTTCTGTTTTGATGCCGAGCCAGAGTTTGGGGATTTCCAGTTTCAGGTCAGCGGCGAAAAGGTCAGCTGATTGACGCGGGGCTGTCGGGAATCTTTAAAAAAAAGCATCTTGCAATTTGAGGCATTAAACATACCCCTATCCGATCTCACAAAAAACTGGATGATTGATAGGTTTCCCTACTATTGATCGGATGATCAGATGATCAGAATCCCCATGAAAAACCAGGCAGGTGATTAATCACCTATTTCATTAATAACAATCAACTAACCATAACTAACCATGGTATTTTTGAAAGCTAATTTAAGTGAACCATGATGGCGGTTTAATGAAATGCTGCGACTTTATGGCGGAAATTGTAACGCTTTATACATGTTTATACTAGCTTAATAATCGATATCTTCCCTCAAATATTCATGTGTGGGTTTAAAGACAAACAAATGGTTGTTTCATTGGATATACGCAAGGAGATATGATATAATGGCTTATAGCTAACTAGAACAAATCCCGGAATCCCACCCCTAATCGTTCTTAAAGACACCTCAGAAATCATGTTTTTTTCGTAGGGGATGAAAGATGATGAAACCACATGATTTGGCAAACTCTGAAAAATGATGGAGGAATCGTCACTTGGGAGGATGACATGACCCCAATATGATGGGAAAGTCATAATCCATTCCATGGTTCCAAAATCCCCCCAACCAGGATACAGTAACATCTGGGTTTTGACATGTTTTGACCCTTCCTACCTTTTTTGGTTTTGAAGCTGCTGTTTGATGAAGCCCCCGGCTTTGATTCTCCGATTGGAACCCCCGTGAATTAACTTGTAGCTGATCGGGGCTGGACCGAGGCTTACTGATGGATGAAAAAGATCATAAAAAGCCAGTTCATCTTGAAAAAAATCCATTGCGAATGTGTATCCGGAGAGCTTTCCTGGATATTTGTTGGACCAAAAACTTTAGAAACTGATGGACACCCCATGGCACACCTTCTTTAATATCTGTAATGAGTAAAGTACATGACATGCCATAGTCATAGTCATCAGTGACAACTGATGCGTTGTTCCCCGGCCCCAGACATGCTTTGCTTCCAAGTGGGATGTGTCGAATTTGGCTTCAACCCGTACTTGGACCCAGCAGTGCGCCGATAACATCAAGAGGGGGTGCCTCTTATATACCTTCCCCACCATTGGTAAGTCTCTTCGTGATGATGTTTGGACATCCCAATTTACAAGAAAAATAACAAGATATTCATGCATAATCTCTCAATAGTCCTGTAACACTTAACATTATATAATATTTGTGGTATATAATGAAATATACAGCAGTAAAAAATTGCATACAATATCAAATCATATCATATCATTATACAATGATATATACATATAAACACATAAAACATATATATGTATATATGTATATGTCAAAATAAAGACACAGGGGGTCCCTGCAGATTTTACTGGTCATCGACTACAATGTATCCAATCCATCGAGAAGCCCAATATATCGTTGTTCCCCAAAAGGATGCAGAAAACTTGGAGCCGACTAGATATGTTCAAGCATCTGTATAATTTATATGATATCTTCATTGAATCTTCATCACCATTGTTCATGTTAAATTCTTATCATGTAACATCATATATATATATATACATATGTGTATATATGGAGGTTTCGATCAATGGGGGATCCCCAAAAACGCTGCCAGGGATGGTTTAAAAATCATGGATTTTATCCATCGATGACTGGGACCATCTTCCCGTCCTGAAAGAGCGCCGCCAGGTTGTTGGCACTCTGAAGCCTCGCTGAAAAACAAAACAGGCTGTCCATGTTCGAAGGTATAGAAAGTGCTAGGTATAAAAATGTATTTCATTTAGAAAATGCGAGCTGTTTTTTTTCATCATCATATGGCAGTGTGTCAGAACCAATAGTACCCCTTTTGTTCACATCAAAATAGCTGGGATTTATGGATGTTCATTCCCCTAAAAATGGTATTCATAGGTATTGATCCATACCCATATAGGTGTCTAATGCTTAGCCATTACCGTCCAACTATTTTTTGGTATATTTATATATTGATAGAATGTAATTGCATCAATACAGCTATAATTCAAGATATAGCAGCATAGAGCAACCCCCAAAGAAGCAAAAATCCATCTCTGAGATGCAGTGGTCAATTTTAAGCTGATTCTAATATGTTTTCTTTGCGGGTCTGGTGTACCTGTGTATATACGTGTATATATATATATATACACCTATAGCCCATATATATATATACTGTATATGTATATAACATATACGCAATTGAACCTGCGTCCGTGTGAACTCGCCAAAACCGATTCTTAATTTATTCATCTTTAGTTTATGTGACTATGTCAGGTATAAATGCCATGGGGCATCCCATAGCGGGTTAGTTATGGCTTTTCCACAAGGATGAAAATCGAAGACGTTCTGCAGAGCTTCTGCGGAGAAAGAAAGGACCAAGAATGTGGCTACCCCCAAGTCTCGGGTTATAACATGTTATAACAAATCATGCCAACTCATCACTGAAAACAAGGTTTCAGGGACATATAAAAGCTTCTCCTCAACATGTTTTAAACATATGACCAGTTGTCACCGGAAATCAAATGTGCCGGTTGATTTATGGGCATTTATAATCTTCCATAATCCCTGAAACCGGTGGAAACTGCAAAAAAGAAACGCAGTTTCTGCATTCTACTAGTGTCTCTGTTTGGTCAGGTCTATATACAGTAATCATATCAATATTAAATTTTCCAAAACGGGCGGGAGCTTTTTATAAAAATGATCTTTTGTTGGGATGGTCCCTCAAAACAGCAGGTGAATCAAAGCCAGGAAGCGTTGGGATATTTGCCGCCTACGGTATATAAAGTGGGCCCACGAGTTATAAGCTGGTTTGCATGTATATGTATGTATATATATATAATGTATAGAACCCTATCTAACGAGGCGATATATCCTCCATGCAGTTATTGTCATATCCTAACATACCTGAAGACAATCATCTTCTCTGAGCAGTTTTCCCAATAGGTCGGACAGTGTAACACCCGAACTGATCATCAACATCATCAACCAAAACGGGTCTAGCAGCCACTGCTAACTTCTTAGGATTCTCAAGATACCAGTTAGTACCCTCTGGTAATTTAACATAGCTATTGAAAATGGCCATCTATAGTGGATTTTCCCATCAAAAATGGTGATTTTTCATAGCCATGTTATATTACCAGTATATTACCAGTTAGTATAACCCACAATTTCAATCAATGAATCATACCCCATCAACAGTTCAGGGGTACAACTCTCAAGACTCATTTTGCATATTGTTGTTTTGTGTCCATTCAATCCTTTACACATGGCCTTTCCATTCTATTCCAACGACAAAAATCCCCGGAGATTTATACATGGCCCCGAATCATCTAAGTGAGACCATTTTAGCGTATTTTAGCATTAAAACATGTTTAAACCAGCATCAGGTGTTCAACCAACCACCATTTAGCAGGTGAAACCATCATGTCTTGGTGGTTTCAACCAACCACTCTGAAAAATCATGGAGTTCGTCAGTTGGGACAGTTGGGATGATGAACTTCCCAATATGATGGGAAAGTCATAAAATTCCATGGTTCCAGTCACCAATCAGTTAATAATAATCCCACGTTAATTATCCCACTATTACCCTATTATCCACTATTAACCATTATTAATGATAGGTCATGATGGTTAATTTTGGCTAATAGTGGTCATTACCCACATTACTGGAAAAAAACCATCATTGATGATGTTTAGTTAATAGTGGTTAAACTAATGATGGTTAATTAATAATGGTTAATAGTGGTCATTACCCACATTACTATTATTACCAACCTATAATGATCATGTGTTGATGATGTTTCCGTGATATCCCACCAATTCCCCCTGAAAAAACCTGGCTCAAGCTGGGTCCAGCTGCGTCGCCGGATCCTGTCGTCCTAGCACCGCACGGCGCCCTTCAAGGGCTGCGAAGAAGTGCGGTTCTGCCTGATCCAAGGAATTGGATCAGCAAAACATCGCAAACCCCCAGAAAAACATCGGAAAAACATAGGAAAAATACCATGGTTTCCTATAAAAACAATATATTTCACCATAGTGCTGGGTGATTTTAAAATCGACATTTCACTGGGTGATGGGGGCAACTCTTGGGATTCATATATGATTTAGGCGACAAACATGGAGATTTAACGTGCAAGTTTTCAACCAGCAGGGAAAATTTCATCTTATTTCATGGTGGTCGATCATCTCGATCATCATGCTTCAGAAAAGTTGAATGGAAAATAAATATCGTTTGAAACCACCAGGTGAATCACCTCCCGCGTCATGGCCATGGCTGGAAAAATGGATAAAAATGGTCCATGTTCTTCGATGAGCCACCCTTCTGAAACCTTCATTGTTCCAAATATTGTTCCTATATTTTCCGGTGATTTTCACATGAAAAACCCTCCATTTATAATTAGGTAACATTAGGTAACTTCCGATGTGTAATGACACTGGAGGCGAATCAGTCATGGGATCTCCTTTACCAAGTTTGCTGTGGTGCCATATTGGATACAACTGACAGCAACTGATTCAAGAAACAAGAAGTTCAAACTCAGAGTTTCCAGCCATGATTTTTCACTTAACATAACTCACATGACTCATGGATTTCTCATGAAAAATGCTGCTTTGTTTGTTCATGGATTTCTCTTCTGAAAAAATCCAGGCAGGTCCCAGATGTCCCAGCTGCTAGCACCTCTGCCCAACGGCCCCAGGTGAAGTACCTGGCGAACCGCCAGGACCAAGGGATGAAGGGCTCGCAATTTGGCACTATGGGAAACCCACAAAATCATGGAATTTTCCATGGGATTTTGGATGGAATGTTGATGGGAATTTTGATGGTTAATAGATGTTAATAGATGTTAATTTTTGATGAGCATCTGGTACTCAAATACGTGGCAATGGAAATATTGGAAAATCATCAAACTAGATGGAGGTTTTAATCGGAGAATCATGGAAGTAAATGGGTAAAAAAATCGAGCAAGCCATGTTTGATGACACCCGATGGTAATTGTTTTTTGGGCGGAGATATCCGAGATATCCAGACCAATGTGGGTAAAACAATAATAAACAATTCCCCTAATCATAAATAGGTGGTATAAACATGTATAAACCATTCCCAAATGGGTGGTTCATTATTGTTTTACCCACATTATATGGGATCATAATATGATTTAACCAACACAAAGTGGGAAAACCATCAAATTTCCACCATGACACTGAAATGGGCTTGTCTGAAATAGGTTCTCCCAGATTTGATGAAACCATCATCGCGTTCCCCAGTAAAATGCGAGTCTAGCCAACAAACATGGTCTGAATCAACCATTTTATTGGATGTAAGGTGGATGCAATAGGACATAATTAGGATATATATATATATATATGTATAATGATGTACATATATATATAACCAGTAGTATGATATGGGTGTGTCATGGTTCGTCTAAAAATAGGCTCCAAAATGCATCCAAATCTATCCATCCAAATCCGCCGGGAAACCCAAAATCATCCCAACGACGTACCAGGTACCCCAATGCTCAGCACCCACATCTGTATATATATGTATATATTATAGATACATACATAAATATATATATATATACACATTTAAATTTACTACTTGCTGTCATTCATGGACTATTACTTTTTTTAACTAATATCTGAAACACACATCACCTTCACTTTGTTGATTACATAAACTGATGAACTATACCCTACCTGGATGTCAAAACTATCTTTGAACGCAAAAACTAACGCCGTGACTCGGGTTGCAAACAGCGGTGCTTCTGCACAATGCACACTTGTAGGCACAAACATACAAATGTGTATATTTATATATATATATATACATATATTCAAATGGATAAGAAACATCTAATCAAATAGTAGAAATAAAGATAGTATACATTCCGTTTCAACCAGCAATTGTGCTTGGCCATGGTTGCTCACCATGCTACCAACTTGCACCTTGGAGCTTGATAATCAACAGTTCACTGCCCAGTTTAGGAGCATCTCAAAGGTACGGAAAAGCCCCACTTTTCATGGGTCATGGACCATCTTCTATCGCTATGTTAAATTTCCAGAGGGTATGTATTTTTTTCCAAAAGTATCTCGACCAGTGGTTCACTGGTGATATGGGTTGAATTAGGATATCCAAACAATTGCAAACCAGCAGCCCGAAGCACCAGTGAACCATTGGTTGAAATAATTTGGAAAAAGCATCCCCTCTGGTAATTTCAGTCAGTTTAACATTGGCTCTAGGAAATGCCTAGTTAGTTGATTTTCCATAGGGAAAACCTATGGAAAAGAACAATGTTCCCTCAGTTTTCGCAAACACGCCATCACCAGCACCAGGCTTCCCCAGGGTTTCAGGGTTCCCCACAAGCCACCCAGGTTGTTCAGGGTCGTCAGGGTCGCCGGGTCGCTTTCACCCAACAATCTCATGCGGCCCTCCAAGACCTGCAGACAAAGCTTCCGCGATCTACAACCGCCAGGTGTTTCTTGATGTTTTTAACATTTTTTCACTATTGCTATGCGGTTGAAGCTGTCCAAGAGGCCAGAATCGGTTTATGATCAGTTTATCAATTCTAATTGCCAGTTACGGTACACATAATATAATATAATATAAAATAATATATTATAGTATAATATAATATATATTATAGTATAATATATTATATATTATAGTATAATATAATATTAACATATAATACAATATAATATAATACAATATAATATAATATAATATAAAATAATATATAATAAAATATAATATAATATATAATATAATATAATATATAATATATAATATAATATATAAGATAATATAAAATATATAATATATAATATAATTTAATTATATATATAATATAATATAATATAATATAATATAATATAATAAAAAAAATAAAATAAAATAAAATAAAATAATATAATATAATATAATAAATATAATATATAATACATAATATATAATATATAATATTTAA
>Ga0126342_10008186_pt1 | contig 18708 bp, 20 predicted proteins | sample Cyp1metagenome_FD_92528 | JGI IMG/M metagenome (GOLD analysis project Ga0126342, IMG submission 92528) | Coral microbial communities from Lord Howe Island, Old Settlement Bay, Australia - Cyphastrea 1 metagenome | ecosystem: Host-associated > Invertebrates > Cnidaria > Coral ...
AAAACTATATAAAAACCATATAAAAACCTATAAAAACCATATAAAAACCATATAAAAACCTATAAAAAGCATATAAAAACCATATAAAAACCATATAAAAACCTATAAAAACCATATAAAAACTATATAAAAACCATATAAAAACCTATAAAAACCATATAAAAACCATATAAAAAACCTATAAAAACCATATAAAAACCATATAAAACCCATATAAAAACCTATAAAAACCATATAAAAACCATATAAAAACCTATAAACACCATATAAAAACCATATAAAAACCATATAAAAACCATATAAAAACCTAAAAAAAACATATAAAAACCATGATTTACCGATCAAATATGACCAAAACCCTCCATTTTTTTGGGTGGATTTTCCATGATTTTCCCAGCAAAGCTCCATTTCGGAATTTGCCAGCTATAATCTCCATCGATAGTTGACCTACGAAAGATATTGATTTTCCACAGCAAACTGTTAGTTTGCCAGAGGGTAACCATCGACATAGGTAGACTTATATATCCATCTGTGAATGTTGTCTTATCAAGATAAAATACACCAAAGCATACCAAAAGGTCAACTTCTTTTCGTAGAAGATCAATGCAGACATTCCCATTTAGTGGACATGTTTCGAGCATCTACAAATTACCCTCTGGTAAAAAAAACAGTTTGCTATTGAAAATATCCCATTTATAGTTGATTTACCCATTAAAAATGGTGATTTTCCATAGTTTTTTGTATGTTTAGCAGAGGGTTTCGAAAAGCTGTCGCCTGCAAAATTGATGATGGGGAAAATGCTGCCACAGACTGGAAGAAACATAAGACTCGACCATTGAAGAGCGTAGTTGCAAATCTATGAAGATATACATATTATGTAATTCATGGATAACATGTTATATTATATCATATTATATCATATTATACTATATTATATTATATTATATCACATAAATCACTATATTTCACTACATATCCATCTAAGATGCGGCGTATCTTATATAAAGGGTCTAAATATGTAATCTAACATTAATGTGACATCTTAGAGATATGTCCACAACTTAAACTATGTGTAGCCCCCAGGGATCTTCCGCCGCCATGCTGATCGTTTCTGATCTCTCTCCTGATCCTGTGTCAGCTCTTGATCCACGGCCCCCATGGACCTCAAACAGATGCCGCGGGATTTGACCAACATGGGGATTTCATGGGGAGGGAGTTCACCATCACACATCCGAATACTGAAAACATGGGAAGAAGGTGGATTTGACCATCAAGATCCAACCATGAATGGATGTCGGTGTCTAAACCAGCATCCATATGAGGATATGATAGGGGTGATGGAATGTATAACAAACTTAATACGTAGCCACGTATTGAAACCCTGCTAGAGGGTAGTTCATTTGTTCCAGAGGCTTCTTCATTTGTTCCATAGCCAAATAATACACGACTTTGGGACCTGCACTATGGGATGTTGGGAGGGGGATCCTGCACTATCCTGCACGGGGGGATGCTTACACCTCCAAGAAGGTAAGTGCTGGTTGTCTTCAAACATCTGCAGCAAATGTGATGACAGGCAGAAGTCACCTGCAGCTGCCCAAAGATGGCGCAGTTTATCATAATTTTATATCGTTTCCCTATATGTTCCCTGATTTTCTTTATACTTTCCCTACATGTTCCCTTCCGCAAATGGCAGTCGGGGCGGGTCTCCCCTCTGGCCTGAAGCTGGCGCATGGAGGAAGCCGCTGATGCGTTGAAGGTCACGCATGTCAGAGATATGCCCATTATACTACCATAAGTATACCCATCATGTATAATAATAATTATAATAAAAATAGTATAATAATAACAATAATGATAATAACGATAATGATAATAATAGTAACGATAGTGATGATGGTGATAATAATAATAATAACAATAGTTAATATATGTATATAATGTCATCATCATATACCATGATATAAACCCATATTAATCTACATATCAAATGGTTTTGAATCACTCCCCTTTAGATGCTTCTGCTGAGACGCAATAGCTTTGACTTGACGGCAATGGGGAGATGCTGCAGGGGATTTTTTCGACCAGGAGTACACTGATCGATTACAACATGTATTACACATATATTACAATATAGTACACATAATATATAAATATATATAACACATAGATTACCAATATTATTTTTACACATATATTACTTATATTACACATAAATTACACATATATTACACATACATTACACATACATTACATACATTATATATATATAGATAATTATATATATATATATATATTGTATTACACATGCATGTATACTCAAGTAAGTAGTGATTCTTGAAAGCCGGAATGCGGAGGTATGGCCCTGCATCCCGGGGTCTAAAAGCGCTGCAGCCAATTTTCGTCACCCCGTCCATAGCCGCATCCAACACACCACTCCCTTGTGAAACGAGACCAACTTTGAGGCAGCGGCTGCGGCTGACAGCGGCTGCGCGGAAATTCCTGACCCCTGGCCCTCGACATGAACATCAACATACGGCATTGGATGATCCAAGGAATTTTGAGAACCAACATGATCCACCTCTTTTCATTTTCGGTTGAGGACCTAAAAAGGTCACCGTCGGCCACTCTCAGCGCCGACGCGAACGAGAACGCTTTTTATCGCGATCCTCGGCAACACGAAGGCAGATCATTTTCCTAGGGAAACGGTGGGTCTTCCACAACTACCCTCTGGTAATTTAACATAACTATGGAAAATCACCATTTATAGTGGATTTTCCCATTAAAAACAGTGATTTTCCATAGTTATGTTAAATTACCAGAGGGTATGTTAGTTTAATCCGGGTTTTTTGTTGGTTTGTGAATAGGATAATTGTTCGATTTAAATCGACTTATGGATATATCGATAATTAGGTGGTGTTATAAATCAATTTTAAATGGCGGCCCGGAGATCTGCCAGCAGATTGAATAAAACTGCTACTGTTGATATGTGTCAATTCAGGTGAAACTGGCATGAACGCAAATCATTTGGGAGTGATTACTGACAAACAATATGAGGTTCAATTCGGTCCTCTTAAGGTGGGTTTTTGCAATTCATCCAAAACATGTTTGCAACGATGACCCAAATCTTGGTGGTCGTATCACATGAAAGAACGGATCAAACACACATGTTTATCGCTGATTTCAGCCAAAAACTCCAGAATTTCCCAAAATCCAGGTGCCCATGGCATCCCATGACACCCACCTCCCATGACATCCCCATAACCCGCGGCATCCCAGTGACTCGATCTCGATCGCGATCGCGATCTCGGTCTCGGTGGTCACCTCTGGAACGCTTGTCCTGGACGGTGGGGTTCTCCAATGGGGGATCCCCAAAATGCTGGGAAAAGTAATGGAAAACCCATGGATTTTTGATGATTTTTGCTAAACCCGAAAAATTCAGACGTGAGGGGGAAGGGCCACCCCCAACTGCTACTGCTACTGCTGCTGCTGATGATGATGATGGCCCTCAACTCCTCGGGCTCCCGAGGTTCACGCAAGGGGTAGCTGCCTGGCGGTCACTCAATTTTCTGCGGGTCTAAGGTCTAAGGTCTAAGGTCAGGTGTTTGGGGATGGTAGAACCATTCAATTAACATCTGAACTAACCAGTTTTCATAGAACTAACCCTACTTAACCATCAGTTGTACCAGAGATTTAAGCCTTCGCCCCCCCGCTCCACCTGGAAGTCCCAAGGATTTGGGTGGCGCCGGCAGCTTTCCGGTGGTGTCCAATCCCTGGCAGATTGGTTGGCTCTGATGGACCAAAAAGTGGCACGATATGGCATGATTCATAATAGGTATAAATAGATCAATAAGGGATTCCTACAAAAATGGGGAAACCGACAAAAAAAACATTCAATCATATTCAATCTTCAATTCATCGGGTAGTGGAAAAACCAATGCTTTTGGGGTGCCCCAATCTTCAGAGCTATCCTATTTTCTTCTTGTAGGCCATGTGATTTTTTTGCATTTCGTGTTTGCCATGAAACGAGAATTCTGTTGCTTGTGTACCTACCATCATCATCATCATCATCATCATCATCATCAAAATCTAATCACAATCATCGTTGTAATCAAACACATAATTTCGCATCATTGTTGTGAGGATGAGCATGAACCATATTGGAAACCACCAACTGCATACTGCTTGTTTTTTCCCATTCCCGATATAACATGCAGTTTATCCCATTCATACTATCATCATCCCACTCTTTAGTATCCCATAGTTATAATTATTCTACTTATCATAGTATTATGAATAGGATAATGGATACTATCATTATCATTATTATTGTTATTTTGATTATTATAACATCTTTATCATTATTATTATATATATATTGTTATGTATTGTTACTATCATCATGGTTATTATTGTTGCTATTATTATTGTTAATTATTGTCATCATTACTGTTATTATGATTTATTATATATCATATATCCCATTAAATAACTATTATATATCATTGTGATTATGATTATCCCATTTAATAATACATCATAGTTATTAATATGTTATTATTACTGGGATATTACTATTATCATACATCCCATTCTTTTAGCCACTCACCCTGACGCCCACCTGAAGCAGAGTCATCAACAGCCCAGAAGGCCGTTCAGCGCTGGAGAGACGGACGTCCAAGGCTTTTAAGTCCTCGGCCGTTGGGGAGTTCACCCTCGAAGATGGGGAGAAGATATGGAGGTTTCCGAAATGGGGATAGCTCCAAAACATCCAAGATTGGACTGATTAGTAATTAGTAAATTTATAATAGTAAGTAATATAGTAATATAGTAATACAGTAGTATTATAGTAGTAATATAGTAGTAATATAGTAGTAATATAGTAGTAATATAGTAGTAATATAGTAGCAATATAGTAATATAGTAATATAGTAATAGTAATATAGACCATTTTATACCAGCTTGGTATATAGAAATCTATGGTGACTTGGGGATCCCCAATTTTAGGAAAGCTGCAAATAATGAAGATACACTGATACACTGATATTTCTAATGATTTGAATGGTGCCCTTCCCTATTCAATCATGGCTAGCTAGGAAATCTCCTATAAATGGAGGTTTCGTTCGCTGGAACAAAAAATGGTGGATTGTCCAGCTAGCCATGCGACTGATTACTAAAGAGTATCAACATTTAGAACGCAAATAGCCCACGTACGTGTCTATAAATGCACATGCTACGTGCAAGGTCTGGGGGTCGGTTGATGTGTATCAATCTATTGGTGGCTCTTCCAAAATATGTTGGATATACATCAGCCAGGAACAACCTGTTTGATATGTTTGATGAGATACCACCACAGGTAGATCGAAGTACCCTATGGGATACAAGAATAGATTGATGCATTGGTGTATCCCATTAACATCAAGTACGAGTACATATATAATTATACCATGATAGACCGTTGATATCCATTGATGATGATACCCTCCGGTAATCAAATGTGACTTGCTGGAAAAAATGCCCGAACTAAATAAATAGAGGCTTCTAGCTGGGAAGATCATCTAGAAATGGCGGATTGTCCAGCAAGCCACCTTTGATTTCCGGAGGGTATGCCGCATGCCATGTGTTGATCTACCATTGACTCACCACATTGTTCAATGTATCCCAAAAACAAATCCAGATCATCAATTGTCTATCATGGTACATGTTTCAGTGGTCTAACAGGTATTTCATCTATCATGGACCATAAATATCACAAGTCAAATATCTATCAAATATATCATGAACCATAATCATCTATACAAATCTTATCTGGCTATGTCTATCAAAAGTTTAATATCTATCAAATATATTCAAGAATATCAGAAACCACAATCATGGACCATTATGACTCATCTATACATCCGATCATATCTATCATGGTCATCAGTTGTTTCCATGTTTACCTAAGTCATGGGAAACTACCCTCAAATCATCCATTTTTGTTTGAGAATTTGCTGTGGAACCCATCCTATCTATAAGTGGTTTCAGTCATGGGGGTACCCCCATTTTTCATTTTTTTCGGAATGACCTTGAAATCAACCATCCAGCTATCGTCTTTCCTCCAAAAAACAAACGTCCTCCTGCATGGTTTTTCTTCGCTTCCGCATGCTTTCCACCAGGCGTTGGGTGGCCCGGTCCTCACTGCCAGATGCCAGAGAGAGGCACGTAGAGACTACGCGGGCTCTATTAACGTGGTTACCCTACGGTCATCTCATGTGGTGACAATTTTCCCATTTATAGATGATGTTCCCAAGAAAACATTCGTTTTTATGGAACTTCCCCATGTTTTTTGGAGAGGTAAATCATCTAGGAATGATGATAAATGGATATACATGCGGGAGATTCCACAAATCTGATTGCGGGATGTACACCCTCCTAAGGCAACCAGGGACTACTTGGGAATGTCATCCAAATACATGGGAGGATGACATGGGGAAGATGACCAAGTGCACCTGGGCTGACCCCAAAGACACTTGTCACACTCTCTTTCTTTCGCAGCAAATGTACATACATTTTTTTGAGAAACCATCCAGCAGTCCTCACTATTTTTGCAGTAAACACTTGGGTAAACCCACGAAGTCACGTCACATGGTGCAGGGTGTTTTTATCCCATCCCGCCCATTCCAAGAAATTCCCTGCTTCTGGTCATTCCAAGTCACGTCCAGATCGTACTTGTCAACCAGGACCTTCATATCCTCATCTTCTGCACCAAAAACGGAACGAGAAAGGTAGTTTGCATGTAGTAAAGTTTATATCTACAAACCAATGAAACTATACATCTACATCTACGTCTAATTACATCTATATCTCTATCTATCTATCTGTCTGTCTATCTATCTATCTTATCTAATCTAATCTAATCTAATCTATCTATCTATCTATCTATAGTTGGGTTTCCTTCGTAAGAGAAGATATAACTGTTTATGCAAACACATACATGTACAATCATGTACATGTGTAGATAGTCGCGAAGCGCACACATACAGTTGCAGTCTACAGATCTCTACAGTACATAGTTCTGCTGTAACCCTTAGGACTTTCCTCATCTTTCCATTTTCCCATTCTCAGACCCCCCCGTGCCGGGGCGCTGGATGGATATTCTGCTTGGTCACAAAGATGCCACGATCTAACTGTGTAATCAGAACGCCGATGTCCGGGCGCTCCTGGCAAGTGGGTTCCGTGGGACCAAATCTGAAAATGGGGTACAGATGTGACATATGTGACATATATATGCACATATGTACCCTCTGGTAATTTAACATAGCTATTGAAAATGGCCATTTATCTGGGTAAATTATAATATTTCACTAACCTGAATTAAGGCCATTTGGGGATGATGTTCCTTACTAACCATGATTTCCAGTGAGGTCGCAGTGAGGTCGTTATAATTTACCCAGATTTATAGTGGATTTACCCATTAAAAATGGTGATTTTCCATAGTTGTGTTAGTTTACCAGAGGGTATGCAGTTGCCAAGTGTACACCATTGTACACCTGTGGATCATTCTATTCATTCTATTCCATTATCATGGAGACATGCTGGAGCTTTTGCACATGACCCTTCAATATAGTGTAGATCTGTCGTTTGCAGAGACATATCTCTTCATATTCTGCACTCCGTGCTAAAGCAAGTAACCTCGCACTATGATATGTGCAATTTCTAGATGAATATGATATGATATGTGCATCATTATTTTAATGTTTATCTGAATATCGAATATATCATATATATCTGGTTGGTTGTGAATTCCATTTCTAATTTGGTTTCACTTCTAATGGTGTTTCCAAAAATAATGCATTAAATTACCAAATGATCACCAAAAATGCGAAGAACATCTCCGTGATAATGGCTGAGAACCACCATTCTCCAGGCATCAGCGCAGCCCTGAGTCCTTCGAAAGCCTTTGCCGGACGGTCTTGATATCATCTTCAAAGGTGTCGGGCCGACGCATCCTTAGTGGAAGATATCAAATGTCTAATCCCATCCCATCTATGGTGTTTACTGCGGACTTAACATCAACCTGCAACGGGGATATATAGCCTATACAAAAGCAAATACCACCGTAAAACAATACTAAACCAGGGTTTCCAGGGGAGTATTTACAGCAATATTACAGGAAAATATCTAGAGGAATTCACGAGAAGGAGCTTGTCATCAACGCCAACCTTGGATCAGTAGCCCTCTGGTTGCTTTAATTGGGGAGTTTCCGTTTGAATAAGATATGATCACTTTTTGCGTAAGCGTCAAGTCTTGCTGTCAAGTTAGCACTGGTGGAATGTTCATCTTTCATCCTCCATTTAAGTATGAAGCAACATGAAGATACAATCGTACCAAACCAAGGATTACCCAGGGATACCCAGTGTATAGAATCAAGAATCACACTAAGTCACTAAGTCAGTGCAAGCCAACAAGAACCGGAACATATTTAATTGGCGTAGAAACATCTATGAGGACAAATAGAAGGAATAAATGAATGACTTTGATAACCCAAACTCAAACCCTTTCGATTTGAAGACTGACATAGACCATGATATTGTGGAGTGGGGCTCCCTTTTGCTAGCAACAAACATGCCCAAGTGATCATGAGAATCTCCAAGAAGTAGCTCGACATCAGTTTCCTCACATCACGCCCAGTTTCATCACATCATTGAGCTTCCTCATCAGCCGGTCCTGCGCTGGACCACTGCTACGGGTAGATTCGCGATGAACTCGGAATGACCCGAATTCAGTATGACCTCCGCTGACATCTTGGGTTGTCGGCCACTCAGATCGTTGTAAGTTATAGATCGCCAGAATGCCTGATCTCCAAGGTATGTTTTTGTTTGGCGTGGATGACAAGACCCGAGGCTGGACGAAAACGAATGAGGTAATATATCCCAACAACGCTGCGGATAGAATCAAGGAAAGAGGAGCTGGGTCACTCAAGATGGCTTGAAATGCGAATGTCGCTTTCCCATTCCCACACTGGGAATAGGATGTCAATTACTTTTGGCATACTTTTGCCATGGGTTGCAAGGGACTTGTTGATCAAGTTGGAATGCTTGGTACTGTACAGATGATGAAAATCGATGCTGAAGACCATAAATTCATCATTCTGACAGATGATAAATCTGTACTTACCATAAATTAATGGAACAAATTGGCTGACTGACAGTGACTGGAATGGAACAAATTGGGCAAATCTGGTGGTTGTCCCCAGGAGCTGCCCCCTAGAAAATGTTTGATGGCTATTTAAAAGTTAAATATGTGTATACATATATAACACATAACATATTATATATATATAATTAATAATAATAGTAAAAAAAATAATAATAATCATAAATAACAAATAATAAATAATAAATAATAATAGTAATAACAATAATTAATAATAATCATAACATATAATGTACATTTGCATGTTTTTTATATGTCATGATGCATTGTCGATAAAGTCAGCTGGTCACTGAAAATTCTGCTCCTCAATGCCGAAGTCTCGCGCCAGCGCAAGAACACGTGGATCGATCGGCCTCAGCCCCATTGGATGGTACCCCAGAAACCATGTGTCAACCCCCTATGAAACCATGGTTTCTGGGGTGTTTAATGATTTTAATGTTGGGATAATCATTGTAAATCCCTTAAGAACCACGCTAAAAACCTGGGGTTTTTAATATATGTTTAATATTCGGATGGGAGTTGGCAACAAAAATCATGGGTTTTGCCAACGAAAATGCAGGGGTTGCCAACAAAAATATGGAGGAATTGCCAATTTCGACATAATCCAAGATGGAGGTTATATGGTGTAACGGCCTAACCAACAAACACGGACCGCAACTGGTCTATATATTCCAACATTTCTGGCAAACGTCCTCTGTCATTTTCAGCTCTTTCCGCAACAGGAGACCGCTACATCAATCTCATAGTCTGGAAAATCATGTTCATGTTTAATTGGCAATTTACAGTACCGTATATCCCCTTTCCCGACAACCCCGTATCACAATATCTTGGCTACAACCCCCAATTGTGGTTGTTTAATTTCCACGTTGGAAACTAGCATAACTATGGAAAATCACTATTTTTAATAGGTAAATCAACTATAACTGGGCCATGTTCAAGTTCGCAAACTGTTAGTTTACCAGAGGGTCTCCCATTTATTGATAGGAAAGCTCCGGTTTTTTCACATCTGTGGCCCCCAACGAATCCACCTTTTCCTTTTTCTGCTCCTTCTGACCATCAGCCGCAGCTGCCAAACCTGGCTGAATGTACATCTATTCTATGTCACTATATAATATGCATGCGTGTAATTGCATGTATGTATGTTTGTATGCATACATGTATGCATATGTGTATGATTTCGTGTGCATATTTGTATGTATGTGTATGTTTGTGTATGTCGTAGGTATGTGTATATATATATATATTATACATACATATGTATGTGTAAGGATAACTTTATTATATATCATTCATCGTGGGGAGGCCTGCGAATTGACTGGACCATCACTCCATTCGTCGGCGCCTGAACCCCCCATCATCATGGCCATCATTGGGTTCGACATCATCATCATCATGGGATTGGTGACGCCTCAGCGGGGGCTGAGAGGTTGGGAAGAACGCACACAAGAAATGGCCAGTTGAAGGAAAATAGTTGGCTAAATGATTTCCAATCAATGGATTGTTCACTGAATTTTCGCCCCACATATTCCTGAACATAGATTTCATTCGCTGTTTCTTCAGTCCTGCAAGTGACGTCAAAAGCCTGTCCGAGATTGGCCATTCGAGATTGGCTCAAATCTGCGCAGAAACTGCTATTGTTAAGCCATACCTTTGTAATGAGCTAATGTTGGCTATTGTTAAGCCATATCTTGCAGCCCAGAAAAACCTGAAAAAGATAGCTGTAATGAGGTGAAATGGCTGTTGTAAGGGGTCAAAGTATGTGACATCACCTATGACAATAGGAGAAAACATCTTGTGTTGTGCGTCCTCTGTCACAAAACTTTCACAAATCCAGCATTACTCCATATGCCTTCGCAATAGTTCAGAGTTCAGCTGCAACCACAACTGGCGCTGTGTTCAGCCAAATCTACTGCATCCACAGATCATTGATCCGGGGTAACACCAAGCTACCTGGGAGCATGCCCGGCAACATACCTGGCCGCTGGTAGAGGGAATGCTTCAAGGAAGAACAATAAGGAGTCCATACCTGGTACAAATATATATATATATACCAATGGGCCTACAACGTTCCTCACCCCTTGAACCAGGGCCGAAGATCAGGTAAATCGGATTATATGATTATACTGTATACTGAAATCCATTTCCAACTGGTACAGTCAGCCCCTTCTTGATGGGTCGAACGTTTTTTTCCAGCTATTGGAGCATTTTTTTTGCATGCTTCAGGACCTTCAAGGCATTGACTCCTTGCATGGGAAAACCGTTTAAAACTGGTATATTCCACACTTCCAGGGCAGAGACTTTTCTCCGGGTTAGCGGGATCTTTTTCAGGCCGAATGAAGATGGGAAAAGATTGAAATGGCAACAATCAATCATCTACAACTTGCTGCCAGGATACCTCAACCCATACATGACATTTTTCAGGGATAGTTGGCTGTAGCCTGATCTTATCAGCCATCAGAAAATGACCATATTCACAACATAAAACCAAGCATCAAACCACCCGTCCGTGTATCCGACCCTTCAACATTCCTTCCCATCCAGAAACACTCTGCCAAAGGTTGTGGCACATTGTGTATACGTGTGCACATATGTATATGATTGTATATGTATGTAACTTATAGGCGTGTGTATCGTATGTATGTATGTATGTATGTCTGTCTGTCTGTCTGTATGGTATTGGTATTTGCATTTGTATTTGTATTTGTATGTGAACTTGTATTGTATGTGTATGTGTATGTGCATGTGTATGTGTATTGTATTGTATGTAATTTAATGTAATGTAATGAAATGTAATGTAATGTATGTATTTATGTATGCATGCATGCATGCATGCATGTATGTAATGTATGTATGGTATGTAAGGTATGTAATGTATGTAATGTATGTAATGTATGCAATGTATGTAATGAATGTAAATGTAATGTAAATGTAATGTAATGTAGTGTAAATGTAAATGTAATGTAAATGTAAATGTAATGTAATGAAATGTAATGAAATGTAATGAAATGTAATGAAATGTAATGTATGTACGTATGTATGTATGTTCGTACGTACGTACGTATGTATGTGTAACTATGTACGTAACTTTGCGCGGAATTATCTATGTAACTATGTATGTAACTATGTGTGTAACTATGTACGTAACTATGTGCGTAACTATGTATGTAACTATGAATGTAACTATGAATGTAACTATGTATGTACCTATGAATGTAACTATGTATGTATGCACGCATTCATGTACATACGTACGTATGAACGTACGGACGTACGTACGGACGCACGTATGTTTGTGTAAATATATATATATATATACATATGTGTATACATGATTATACATGCATGATTATACATGCATATATTTTTTAATATACATATGCATTCATATGTATATGGGTATATGTGTGATTATTTGACATCTGTGTACAATTCACATAATATATATATATATATATATTAATATACACAGTTGATAATTATGTACATATGCATATAACATATGCAATCCCATGCCAACACCGACAACCCCCTGTGAGCCATAAATGGACAAATCTGCCACTAGTCACTAGAACTTGGTTTCTGGTGTATGATAAGTAGGTTGTGGACGGGATCAAAAATACACATGGAGACCATGTTGGAGTTGGTACCCTTTTGTAGCTGATGTGACCTGAAACACATGTGATAAGGGCACTGTCACTGGTCTGTGATATAAGGTAATTATACTTGCTCTTATTAGACTCATAGAGATAGATATGTAAACATCATCAAATACTGTAATACATGCATCCACCATGTATGTATATATATATATATATATAATTATATGTATGTATACATACGGCTTCTTAAAAAGGGAGATCCTAAACCGTAGGTTTCACTACTAAAATGCTCTAATTTTGGATGACTTGGGAGGTACCCCCACTTTAGGAAACACCCATTAATCATATATATATATACATACTCTATATAGTGTATCTATAGAGATTGTCATATACTATAGATGCTATATATATATATATAAATATACAGTATAAATTTGTATACCATATATGATATATATATATATATATTTATATAGTAAATGTATAGTATATGACTATATATACTATATACGTTATCATAATATATTATATACATATCCCGTTCCATGTCTATGTGACACGCCTGGCATCATCATCCCGGGCATCATCCCAGGCATCATTCCTGGCATCATACCTGGTAAAACAAACGACGAGCCGCCACGCAGGCAATTAATCAAAAATAACGTGATGTTAATGGATAATACATTTTAAAATGTGTATAGTCATTGGATGTAATGGTGATAAATGTTATAAAACTATAAATCACACATTGTGGGAACAGATAAGTGATTTAAAAAAAATGCGTATACAACATATATTAATTCAAATCAATTATCCAATACAATGATATGGGTCACTGTAAGAAACCCGGGATGTGAAAATCGTGAAAAATCATACGACTTGAAGTGTCATCCTCACCCACTTCAGATCTTTGGTATGGGTAACATATGTCACCCAGCGCAAGTGCTCAGGGATATATTTGAAACAAAAGCTGAGCAAAAAAAACACTACTAGAACCAGTTTCGAAACAACACAAGCTGGCCTTTATTCTTGTGAGTGTTATGACAGCAGTTGATGGTAAATTTACCTCCCGGAAGGTCTCCGTGAGAAAAAAACCCTTCAAATTACACCATTGCCCACGATCTTACAAAAACATAGGTGACACCTAAAAGAAATCTCCGATGTCAGGCTAAAACAAAGCCCAAACCACACATTAGACATCAGAATCAGGCAAACCCAACAAATAAACCAGACCCAAGTCATTATCATATTCATTCTCATATTATCCAACCATTTTTGGATAATAATCCAACCATCCCTAGTCCCCACCTGGCATCATCGCAGCCGCCGCCGCTGCCGGGCACGCCGCAGCGCCCACGGCCCCGGGCATCATCCCGGGCACCGCGGCGTCGGCGGCGGCCTCGCCGGGTGGGGCGGGTGCCGAGGCCTTGGAGGCCCCCGCCGCCAGGAGCGTCTCGGGCGGCAGCACTTGGACTGGGGCAGCTGGAGCCTCTTCCTGGGTACGGCCATGGAAGTTGACTGTATCTATGTATATATATATATACTGTATATATATATATTGTATGTATATATGATAATATATACACATAATGTGTATAATTTATATATATATATATATATATATATGTGTGTGCCAGCCTCTCCAACCCCCCCACAACCGCCCCCTGTGGTGGTGGAATGTGGTGGTGGAGGGGGGCAGAAGTGCATGTACGTTTGTCTGGATGTCTGCAGGTACGTGTGGATGTGGCAGTGTGGGGGGTGCAAAAGTGTAATGTAATGTAATGTAATGTAATGTAATGTAATGTAATGCATGTATGTATGTGTGTATGTATGTATGTATGTATGTATGTATGTATGTATGATGGATGGATGGATGGATGGATGGATGTATGTATGTATCTATCTATATCTATCTATATCTATCTATATCTATCTATATCTATATCTATCTATATCTATCGATCTATATGTACGTGCGTACGTACGTACGTATCTATGTATCTATGTATCTATGTATCTGTGTATCTATGTATCTATGTATCTATGTATCTATGTATCTATGTATCTATGTATCTATGTATCTATGTATCTATGTATGTAATGTAATGTAAAGTAAAGTAAAGTAATGCAATATAGTGTAATGTAATGTAGTGTATGTATGTTAGTTATAATATGATATAGTATGTAATGTTATGTGATGTTATGTAATGTTATGTAATGTTATGTAATGTTATGTAATGTTATGTAATGTTATGTAATGTTATGTAAGTAGTGTTATGTAGTGTTCTGTAGTGTTATGTCATGTTATGTAATGTTATGTAATGTTATGTAGTGTTATGTAGTGTTATGTAATGTTGTTATGTACTGTTATGTAATGTTATGTAATGTTATGTAATGTTATGTAATGTTATGGAATGTTATGGAATGTATGTATGTATGTACGGACATATGAATGAATGTATGTATTTATGAATGTGTGCATGTATGCATGTATGTATGCATTTATGCTTGTATGCACGTATTTATTTATGTATCTATGTATTTATGTATTTATGTATGTATGTATGTCTGTCTGTCTGTACGTACGTACGTATGTACGTATGTAAATTATATTATTTCCCTGATCTGGAATAAGGCTATTTTGGGATAGTTACCCCTACTAACCATGATTCCAGTGAGGTCGCAGTGAGGTCGTTATACTTTGCCCAAACGTATGTACGTATGTATGTACGTACGTACGTAAATAGGTATGCATATGTGTGTTTATATATCTACGTGGGTAGGCAGGTATGTACGAAGCTGTGCATGCATGTAGGTAGGTATTGGTGTATGTATCTAGGTAGGTATCTACGTATGTATGAATGCATGTGCGCATGTATGTATGAAGGTAGGTATGTAAGTAGGTAGGTTGGTAAGAATGGATGTATATAGGTTCCGTATGTATGTCTATATGTAGACATGTATGTATGTAGGTAGGCAGGCATGTATGTAGGCAGGAATGTAGCAGGAATGTATGTAGGTAGGTATGCATATATGTGTCTTTGTATGTATGTGGGTAGGGGGGATACCATTGGGGGGTGGGTGGCCGGGGGACTGGATCATATATATATATTATATATATATATAGTATATTGTATTTTAGACATGATATGGTACAAAAAAGTACAACAATTTGCTATAAACAAGGTTGGCAGAGGCGTATTGAGTTGGCAGAAATAGTTCTTGGGAGTCGGGAATACTGGAGGTCTGGATATGCATGGATATGCTGCTCCACTGTGGAGCTGGAAACGTGAGGCGCAGACATCTTGTAGCCAGCCTCAGGACAGTCTCCAGCTGATGCAACGCACTATTAGCCCTGCAAAGCATGGGAAACGAGATCGCCAAGCCATGATGATTCGTTTCTGCGAATGGGTGGACACAACTTACCCCCATGCCGTTTTCCTGCCCAAAATGACCCATACAGGATATGGATACCTGATGATACCTGTATCTGCCAGGAGCTGAGACACCACATGAAAGCCATTCCTCCCGCAGAAATTCATGGATTCATGTCTTACGCATAAATTTACCTTTGAACACACCTGAAAATCTGTTGAGCTCTTATTCAAAAACATATTCAAGTCAAAGCCCAATCCCAGCAACACAAAGAAGCATTACCAGCGGTCATTTCCAGCTTGGACTTGCCTACTTCACCGGTCCAACGCACCCAGCAGATAGAAGTGAGTAATTTGGTCCCATTCTGTCAGTCATTAACATCTTCCAATTCTCTGCTCAAGCTCATCCTTTTGAAAACATTTCATGTGGGTAAAGCAATAATAAACCATCCCCAATTTCACCATAAATAAATGGTGTAACCATCAAACATGAGGTGGTTTATTATTGTTTTAACCATATTACCCTCAAAATCACCAACCAGAGTGGTGACGTTCATGTTTTGCCGATGACCCCAATCTCGACCATCATTGCTGGGCTGGGGACACAAGCAATGTTGACAATGATACCCCTTACCAACCATCATCTAAGGTGTGTAATACCATGTTTAAATGATATACAGGACATGTGTACATATATATATACGGACACTGTATTGGACTACATATGTCTTACATCATAATATATGTATATAGCATATCTGTAAACACGGAATATATATATATATAGATCTAGATCTGGAGGCTTCCCAAAATAGGGCTACCCCAAAAAAACATCCATTCCAATAGGAGTGTCCATTATAAACCATCCAGCTATTGGGGATCCCCCATTTTTGGAGCTGACAACCTCCCCAGTCATTGGGCGCAGACTCAGCTTGGGCCGCTCCATGGTGTCAAACGCCTTATGGCGCGACAAACTGCGGTCACAACCGAAATGGGTACCACATGTGACATGGATTGAAATGGCGGTTTTTATGCTGGAATCTGGTGGATTTATAGCAAGGAAATTCATGGAGTACTTGGAGGATCATCCCATTTCACAAGTGGTAAGCCAGGGCTCGTAAGCCAGTTATAAACGGGATGACCATGGATAACCATCCCCGTCCGAAGTAGAGGGGGCACTAGAAAATGACATGGCATGAAAAATCAGGGGGCGGTACTAAAATCCACTTTTGAACACATTTTCTAGAGAGGCCAAATTCTCGAACTTTTTATTGTTTGATCAAAAAAGTCTAGAAAATGACATGTTTAAAGAAAAAACTGGAACATGTTTTGTCATTTTTTGTCTAGAAAATGCCACAAAAAATTGGAGACAGAAAACATGTCTAGAAAATGTGGCGGATTATGTTCAGAAATTTATCTCTAAAAAATGATAAAAAAATGTTTTTGCAAACTAGGAGACAGACAACATATCTAGAAAATGCTGGGATTAGTTTTAGAAATATACTTCTAAAGTATGAAGAAAAACAATAGTGAAAGGAAGAACAGGTTGAACACATGAAGAAAACCTAACAAAAAACAAGAAAAAATTGGAAATATGAACAAAAGCCATGGCGAAAGGAAGAACAGGTTGAACATGTGCCTTGTACTTTTTTTTGTACCTGTTCTAGCCTTTTCTATGTTTAGGGGCGTGCTGGTATTTACATCAAAAATGCACATCAAACATTGATGATATACGAATTGTGGAAATAGCGTGCATATATGCGTTCAAATTGTTTTGCTTGACAAATTTCATCTTAAGGCACACTTGAAAATTGTCAAACATCCAACAAAAAGTCAAGAAAAACTTGGAAATACGAAGAAAAAACATGGTGAAAAAAAAACAGGAAAAATCAGGGACTTAGTTTCTCGGCTATTGACCAGTTACAGACAGTCTGATGATCCAAGTACCAAACCAGCAATAACTGGCATATCATGGGGATACAGTGGGAATGCCCAAACTTGGTGATTGTCAAAAAGGATTTTTTTATGACCGGAGTTGGGGAATTTTTTTTCGACACAGCGGAAATGGTGTGAATACACCTGGATAGGATGATGTTTGAACTGATTCTTATAGAAAAGCCATTGGTTAGATGCTGGGCATTGGGTTGAGGTTCAGCATCCCATGAGCCAACCAGGGCCAACCCAGGCACTGAATAAGTGTTCTTATGGCAATTTATGCCAATAGTTGTCTACCCAAGTTGAACACTTGCATGGGAACTCTTCACTTCAGGAAACGACCAAGTAATGGTTGTTGCTTGGGATTGCAAGTTTCAATATCTATGACAATGGCACATATTCAGACATCTGAGCTGTGTTTTTTTTTGTTGTCTGGGTCCGTCTACTCCTGTGCTGCCTACGCCACTGTCTACGCAATGCCTACGCGGCCACATTGGGAGCCTACGCGGCTCATCCCTTTGAAGGTGTGCCTACGCAGGCCCAACGCCCGCATAAAGCGACGCCACAATGTATGTTTTTGCCTACGCCGTCACACTTCTGTT
>Ga0126342_10008187_pt1 | contig 18707 bp, 17 predicted proteins | sample Cyp1metagenome_FD_92528 | JGI IMG/M metagenome (GOLD analysis project Ga0126342, IMG submission 92528) | Coral microbial communities from Lord Howe Island, Old Settlement Bay, Australia - Cyphastrea 1 metagenome | ecosystem: Host-associated > Invertebrates > Cnidaria > Coral ...
ACTTACACCAAAATCCTGTGGACACAAAACTGTACCCCTCGATCATTTCCAAAGTTACAAAATAATTTTGGAGTCTGTGGACACAATTCTGTATCCCCACACTAATCTGTATCCCACATTACTGTAATAACTATAAATCGGGCGCAAAATTTTGAACACTTCTCACTTGTTCTTGTTTTTGCTTCGCAAGTCACCTGAAAGCGAATATATCTATATATCTATCTATATATATATATACATAGATATAGATCTTTTTGTTTGACAAGCAAATCGCCCACAAAAAATATTAGGGATGGATTCTAATGCATTTTCTGCCCAGTTACCCTACCGGGAGGTCCTTTTCCAGGAGCGGTTCTTTGGGCAGTAACTGGCTACAGAAACCAAACTAGTATTAACATTAATATCAGTATTTTTCATTGATGGTAAATACAGGACTGGTCGGTGGTTTGGAACTTTTTATATTTTTCCATATATTGGGAACAATAATCCCATTTGACGAACTTATATTTTTCAGAGGCGTAGGTATACCACCAACCAAATGATATTTGATTGCCATTATACACATCATATCTTTGTAATGTCAACCCTGGATTAATAAACCCCTAGGCTGTTTAATTGGGGGGTACCATTCAAGTATCAGATTATGACTAGTGGAGGAGTACCCCCACAATTAATAAACCATGGTTTAGTCTCATCCGGGGTTGACACTATAAAAATTGTCCTTCATCACATTGACGAGTCATCCATCGCAGCTGCCTTCTTGCAATTTATCAAACTGAAATCACCCCTGGACAATGAGCGAAACCCGGGAACCCCCATCAGTGGCAGATGTGTTTGAATGCTGCTCAGTTGATGGTTCAGTTTCTCGTATTTCCATGTATTTTCCTATCATTGCTCAATGGTATCCCTGCCTTCATTTGCCTTCCTAGACTTGGTTAAAGGGAAAATTATGCAGAAACCTTGATCTTTCGTGGCAAAAAAATTGGTTTCCAGTGAACATGTCCTTGATTTCAACATTTCTCTGGATCCTCCCATTGCCAGGTCTCCTGATTCTGTGGGCTAATGGCGCCCTGGTGCCTTTGGCAAGACTCATCGAATGTCTTGATCAACGGGATGTCCCTTAAAGATTGAGATTTTTAATGGGAAAATAACCAACCCTCTGGTAATTTGTCACATCGCTATTGAAAATGGTGATTTATAGATATTTATTTCGTGGATTTATCCATTGATAGCATGGTGGATCTTTTCATAGTTATGTAAACGTTTACCAGAGGCTAATCGCATGGAGGATCTTCAGTTGTCAGATTCTGGTGAACATGAAGGTTAACCAGAGATTAACGCGTGGATTTTTCTGGGGGTTGATATATCAGAAGTTAACTAGAACTATCAGATATATCTGGTGGTTGATATATCTGGGGGTAGATATCAGAAGTTGCAGTTCTGGATTTAACCTTATTTTTAGGTTGATATATCAGGAGTTGCAGTTCTAGATTATAATATATATATATATATATATGGGTAAATTTCATCACGACCGAACCCTGTTGACCCGAACCCTGGAACCATGGTAAATTTATGGGAAATCATCCCCAAATGGCCCAACATTTCAGGTTAGTGAAATATTATAATTTACCCAGATTTATTTAGGGGTACCTTATTTACAAACAAAGATAAATGTTCTGGAAACCGTGGTGTTGAAAACCATCAATAGTAATGGGCAAGTGTTCAGAAAATGCCCCTTTCAACCTAATCCATGGCTCGAGTAATCGAGTAACCTTTGAATGAATAATGTAAATATATGTAAATGGATGGTTTTCTATGGGTTATTCATGTCCAGTTGGCCTGTGTTTTCGGATGTTCTGCGCCTATTTTCATAAACACAGGACGCCCGGTGGAAGGTATTGGATTTGGGCCACTTGCGGGGCCCCGCAACGCATGGGATTTGCGAGTACTAGCTTGATTATCAAGGGGGGTGTGCCAGTTAGTTGTTTTTGTTTTTTTGAAATCTTTGAAGTCATGCTGACTCGCCATATCCAAGCTGGCCTTAACTGAATATTGGATACTGTATTCCAAATTCCCATGGTTCATCAGTTTTTCCCGTATAAATTGAGCCCTTTTGGGGTGATTGTTCCCCTGTTCCCCATGTTTGGACCCCGGTCGTGCCATGGTCATCCAAGCATACCATCAGATTTCCGGTCGCAGTGACCCGGTGAAAGTCACCGGCAAGGCGAAAATGGTCATGGGCATTGCGGACGGAGATGATTTCCAGCTCGCCTGGGGACCCATGTGCAGAAAGTGTTTTTGCCCATGAGCCCGTTGTATCAGAAGGTTTCAAAAGGAAAGGTGAATGCTTGGCTTCAAGATGTTTCAAAGCTACCCTCCGGTAATCAAACCTATCAAGTCGATGTTTTTCCAGCAAGCCACATTTGATTACCGAGGAGGCCCCGGCGGCCTGAAGCAAAACATAAAGTCCCTACTTTTTGTTGGTTATGTAACCATGTTGCCCTCATCCATTAAGATTAAGCAATGATTATTTAAAGAGTAACCATGGCAGTAATGATCAATGCCAACCATGTTATAGTATTTAACAACCGTGGTAATCCATTATTAAATCATATATGACATTGTTTATTGTAGATAAATTAGATAATAATTCCATGCAAATTACGCCATTAAAACCTCCATTTACAGATGATGTTGATGGCAGGTTTGAATGTTTTAAGTTTTAATGGTTGGTGTCAACATTTTACCCCAGAGGGCGCGCTGTTTTTTGGGATGTACCCTCTGGCAATCACACATGGTTTGCTGGAAAATCTCCCATTTGGTTCGATGATTTTCCCAGCTATCTCGATTTAGAGGGGATTTCCCGGCTAGCCATGTTTGATTGCCGGAGGGTAAACCTCATTAAACAGATCACTAACATGTGTGACCAAAAGGAGGTTGGCCCCACCAAAAAACCATGGATCCGTAGCATCGCAAGCCACTTTAAACAGATATAGAAGAGTTTATTATCCTTTATTTTTCCTGAAACATCGTGGCGTATAAATGACATTAAATGACATTAACTGACGTTTTTGTTGATGTTTTGAACGCGGCTTGCGTTCCAAAAGTTCTGGAAAATCCAACCAGTGGATAAAAAAAAACTCGGGTCAGTGATTCCCTTGAGGTCTCCACCTTCTGCTTCAAGTTCCCTGCGACTGTGCCAGGTCAAAATACCCAGTTGTGGTGGCCATTTTAGAAGGAAAGTGATGAGAAAAAACATGGGAAAGTGATGTGGTTATATGAGCCTATGTTCACAGCCATATCCGAAATATGTTGTGGCTGTTGTATTAATGGTAAATTGTATGTATTGTTGTGTATCTCGATAGATTTGGGGTATTTTTAAGTTGGGTCAAATGCTCTCCCCATTTCTTTCTCGTGGTCTCTCTTTTTTGTCTTTTCATGTCTTTTCTTTTTATTTTAGGTACCCTCCAGTAAACATCAGTAAACTATATAACATAGCTATGAAAATCACCATTTTTCATAGGTAAATCAACTAAGAATGGGCCATGTATAGCATAGCTATGTTCGTTTACCAGAGGGTATTCTTGTCATTGGTGTTGTCCTTGATATTGTTCTTATGCTTATTCCTCTGGCTGTTGCGGTCACCTTCCATGAATTCCCGGAGTTTCATATCTCTCAATTTAGCTGAACATATCCAATGTCTACATCTAAGATTCTAGTCTGGTTGATATATCAGAAGATGCAGTTCTAGATTATAATATATATATATACATATGGGTAAATTATAACGACTTCACTGCGGCCTCACTGGGAATCATGGTAAATTTATGGGAAATCATCCCCAAATGGCCCAACATTTCAGGTTAGTGAAGTATTACAAAATTTACCCAGATAGGTGATATATCATGATATATCTATAGTTTTCATGGGCTTATGACCCATTTTTTAACCAAATTCATATACATACATGGCATATATCTCCCACTCTTCCCGTCCGTGACTTGTCCCCCATTTGGGATGACTGTAGCGAGGACAGCTGGGCCCCAGTGGCCATATCCACTCGCAGACCATAGCCGCTCAGCTCGCAGAAGGGTTGAAGGGCATACAATGTATAGATAGATAGACATATATATATAATTGTATAAACACACACAGATATATGTATATATATATACATATTTTTACATATACATATATATATTACCTAGCATCTTGGGGACCAGATGGATTATAGAATGATCCACGGCAAACCGATCAACCGCTGGGAATTTCTTCTGGAGTTCCAGTTCAAGCAGTGGACCATGAGAGTCTCATGGGTGCAACAGAATTCATAAACCTTACCCTTTGGTAATTTAACAATATTTTATAGCTATAGATGGTAAAAAAACATAGCTATTTAAAGAACCATCTATTTTAACCATCTATTTACCTATTTAAATTATCTATTTATTTATAGATGGTATACCTATTAACATAACTATAGAAAATCACCATTTTTCAGAGGTAAACCATCTATAAATGGGCCATTTCCCATATGCCATAGCTATGTTAGTTTACCAGAGGGTAACTGCATGAACGGGAGATAAAGCTATATAAACTGGGGGCATATCATCTCTCAAAATTTAGCCCATGAAAAAAGGCCTTTTGTTATGGTAGGTACCGCCAATTTAGGTACCTGAAATTGCCATTAAGGTTAACCTCAATTAGAGCTACTCTAAAAGTGTCATAATTACAGCATCCCTGAAAATGCAGTGGTTTATCATAATCTTCTAAAATCAGGATCAGTAAGCCTCGAGTTGACCGATCGGGGCGGTACCAGTCCAGTTCTTTTGTTTTTCACTATATTCAATGGGAATTTCAGGATCCTAAAATTGAGGTACGTTAGTAAGTACCATATTTTGGGCCATATGAATTTTGGGGATATCCCCTGAAATTTAGGCCTGATATAGGCCTTAAAAAGTGGAATCGGTACTTCCAATTTGTTTCGGTTCCTCTGTCGTCATGGCCAATGTTTGGAATCCCTGGAGCTGATCCCCTGGGGCTGGAGGATCCATGGTGCTGGTATATATGCTAACACGACTGAGGTATATTGATGGGATCCATGGCACACCATATATAGCAGCACCATGGATCATATGGGTATGGAAAAAAATCGTGTGGTGATCTCTGGTGTAATCCGGGGTTGGTACTTGTAGCTTTGATCCAAGGAGATGTTCCCATTTCACCAACAAGACTTGACAGGTGTATTCCAGTACTGGTATTTTGCCAACATCTGGTAAATGATAACGACCGAACCCTCCGACCTCACTGGAATGATGGTTAGAATTTGGGAAAACTATGCCAACATCGCCTTATTTATCCTTATTAAGGTTGGTGAATCAGAACTTATCCACAATCAACGGTTATGGACTGGGATTATCATGACATGATTTGGATGAATCGTCTATAAATGATGGATTATCGCTTATCAATGATGAATATAGTCAAGTAAAGGATGAATCATCTATTTCACCTAGCAGTGGTACTGAATTGTCATTCAGTTTATCTCTTTTCATAAATCTCCACAATTCACAAACCATCATGATCCATCATGAACCATCCCCGCCACGTGGAATCGGAGATGCTTAGACCTGCGCGTCCGCAGGTCTCTGCAGATGGGCACAAGTTTCTAGTTGTGAACTACTCCGACGTCTCACAAGGCCAAAAAGCTCGGCAAAAATTCGGCAAAAATGGTCCCAAATGAGGGTTTCCTTAAGGAGATAGCCATAAATGGATGCTTTATTTCATGGAATATCCATCTATAAATGGATGAGAACTGCGGGGGGGGACCAATTTTAGGAAACCTCCATATGTGTAAATTGGCGAGTAAACCAAGTTTCGGGTGACCATTTAGTATGAGGAATGGATTAAGTGTCCTTTCAGGAGGTTTTTGAGCTGACAATAACCTACTGGTTGGTGGTTTCAAACATTTTTTCCATAATATATGGAGTAATCCTTCCCATTGACGAACTCATACTTTTCAAGATGGTTAAAACCACCAACCAGCCTAAAAACTCAAAGCCATTTGTTCTAAAGTGTTGGATCCATAGCCCATTTTTTATGTGGTAACCACCGGTCATAAAGCATCCCATTAACCGACCATAGAAGGGGTCATTTTACATCATCCCATTTCTACGAACCCGTATTGGGGGAGGGATGGCGATGGAGATTGTGTATTAAAATCGTGCCCCTGCCCCGGAAAAAAAGAGGTCGGTTTTAAACCATAGTATAGGGAGTGAAATTGGAGTTATTTGCAACGACTTATTTCGAAGTATAGAAGGATACATAACTCATCAATATTTTTAACTCCAACCGCATGCCCAAGTATAGTAAAACTACAGGTATATCCACCATAAATCCCAGTTAGCGTTACAACCTGTTTTAACCCATATTAACCAGATTAAGGAGGTTATACCACCAAAATATATAGACTACATGGATGGGCCATGGGATTCGTTAAGTGGCTAGTAACTGGTAATTGTCCATTATGCGCCATTATTTAGTTAGAAACCAGTTACTAAGCAGTTTTCACAAATCCGAGGGCCGGGTATATCCCCTTACATGGCCCTTACGTAGGCCTTATATATGGTTGGTACCTCCAATAAATCGGTTCCTGAGTCATGGCCATTGACTAGTTATTGGGCTCATTTGCACCAACTTAAAGTATTGAATTGTACTATGGATTATTGAGGTACTTAAAGGTACTTAATTGGAATTAATGGAGGTACTTAATTAGGTACTGAAGGTATTGTATTATTATCTAGATAATTATGCTTAATTGAAATAGATTATGGAGGTACTTAAGTAGCCCTTGGGATTAGTAAAAAATGCTTAGTAACCGGCAGAAAATAAAATGACTAGATCATAGATGGATTTTCAGCCACTAACCACTTAGCAAATCCCAGTTAGCCGAGTTACATGCTATAAACCATACTGCCTTGGTGTTGCCCATGTCTAAACCATACATCCCAGTTAGTGTTAAAAAATGTGATAACCCATATTAAACAGTATTAAGACTAACTTATATCCCAGTTAATGTGCATCATATATGCCAGTTAATAGCCTTATAGCCTATTAGCCGATATAAAACCATATCAAGTCAATGGGAATTCCAGGATCCTAAAATGGAGGTACTGTACCATATAAGGCCGTATTTTGGGGGGATATCCCCTTACATAGCCCTTATATAGGCCTTATATATGGTAGGTACCTCCAATAAATCGGATCCTGAAATGGCCATTGATTAAGGTGGTTATACCCCAAAAAATCCACGAGGCATGTCGTGCGAGCAGCTCGTGAAGCGAGCGAAAGTCATCGAGCACCGATGGCCAAGCGATGGGGGAGCCACCTCCAAGCGATGGGTGGAAGTTATGGTGATTTTATGGTGATGTTCTCCCAAAAGAAATGGGATTTAGATGGAATTATATGAATTTGTAAGGATTTATATGAAATTTTAGTGATTCTATATAATTTTATCCCAACAGTGGTGAGTTTGAGCAGCAAAGATTGGGAGCTATGGTGATTTTGGTTGATTTTGTTCAAGCAAAATTTGAGTTGTGTTTACCGGGTGAGTGGCAACCAAGCACTTAGATCAGATGGGTTTGCCTTTAAGTCCGTGCTTGGACTTGCCTGAACATAGGGTATTCAACCAAAATGACCAGCTTGAAACATGATTAAATCCGCAGTAAAGTATTAGTTATATACTACTTTTCCGTACTTCATCCGAACTAAATTCATGAGTTGATTTTATTTTCAGACACAGACAAGGGGCGAACCTTTAGAGGATTCACATTCATCAACTTCAACGGTTTTTTCTGAGCAACTACGATGGACTCTGGGATTAGTTGGTTAGTAGCTGGCTCCAAAAAAAACAGACAAAATAATTTGAAGTAACTTATGTTTACCAGTTAGTGCTTAAACATGTTTATAGGCCATAAAACTGTTACTTCCGCCACTTGTTTTTGACAAATCCCAGTTCAAAGAGCCCATCGAAAAAACATCCGTCGTTGAGGCCACTGGTGGAAAAGACCAGAGAAGTCGTTGCCTACGACTTGACTTTGAACGTCGCTCGACGATCTCTTGAAAAATGGGTGGATCGTGTGTGGATCGTAGGAATCTGTTGCTACCCCGACTGGGGTCAATTTTGTTTTTTGCCCTGTTAGGATAGTGGATATTAATGGGATTACAATGGGGATATTATGCTGGATAATGATGTTTATCAACTTAATGACATTTAATGGAATATACAGTATGTGGACCCTGTTGGAGCTCGCGTTTTGAATTGCCTTAGAAAAGTGGCGAAAAAACAATGGTTTATGGTAGATATAACGAACTAGTTCATGGGGGTTTTGTTATGGTTTATAAACCAACAAACATCACTGCGGGGCCCCATCCTGTACCCCTGTCAGGATAGTGGCCAAGCAGCTCCCAACTTGAGGACCAAAATTGGTTGCCCAGACGAGTTTTTCCTAGAAATCTGGGATAAGGATTGTGAGGAATGTGGGATAGATCAAAACATGGGATAGATGACACGTTTTTTCTTTTCAAGAACGGGTACCCTCTGGTAATTCGTTACATAGCTATTGAAAATGGCCATAGAAATAGTGGATTTACCCATTGAACATCGTGATTTTCCATAGTTATGTAAACGTTTACCAGAGGGTATTGGATATTCTCTTGTGGATTGTCAAACACTCATGGCGCTAGTGATACCTTGGATCAACGTGGCCTTACCGAGGTTGAACCATCTATGGTTTGGAGCTCAAGGGCCGACTGGTCAAACCCCAGTCAGTACCATCTGGTGATTCAATGGTTTGCTGTTCAGAATTGTGATTTATAGACTTATGGATGGTTTACCTCTAAAACATGAAGATTTTCTATAGCCCTGTCAAGTTATCAGAGGGTATTATTATATTATGTCATCGATGATTTCTTAGTAGGCAAATACCTGTTATTGAGAGAGAGAGAGATACACACACATCCACGCATCCATCCATCCATACATACATACCTACCTACCTACATCCATACATCCATACATCCATACATACATCCATACATCCATACATCCATACATCCATCCAGACATACATACATACTTACATACATACATAGATACATACATGCATGCATACATACATCCATCCATACATCCATACATCCATCCATACATACATACATCCACGCATCCATCCATACATACATACATCCACGCATCCATCCATACATACATACATCCACGCATCCATCCATCCATCCATCCATCCATCCATACCTACCTACCTACATCCATACATCCATACATCCATACATCCATACATACATACATCCACACATACATACATACATACCTACCTACATACATACATCCACACATACATACATACATACATACGTACATACATACATACATACATACATATATATATATAATTATATATACATATGCGTTTAGTCAGCTGCAACTACAGTATGTTTTTGTTGGCCTCCTCATTGCATTTTTTCCACTAAGGATGGTCAACACATCGCTGCAGTCATTGCGCGGTGTGGGCAGAAGATCAATGCGGAGTGCCCGGCAATGCATCTGCATTGCCTAACGGTTCAGTTAAGAAATCCAAGGTTAATATTGGCTATTTAATGGTGTGCATAACTTATCATAACCAACAATAATGGAATAATGTGGTAACCGCTAGAATAGTTAATCACAATATATCAAACAATATTATTTAATGGTAAAACAAGTGTTCATTGTTGCAATATAGTTGAATAGTTATCCATAATAGTGAACCACGGATAATATGATATAATTGGAATACTGTGGTAAGCCCACTGCTTGGACCTCTACTTTGAGGGTCAGCGCACGAATCAGAAAAAAATACCATAGCATTGGTTTTTTTTTTTAATATGCATTGCTTTAGAATTAAATAAGATAATTTGATATATTATGATTATCTTTTCTAGTAAGACAGGTGGTGAAACTGTAAAAGCCAGAAATTGGGACTTGCTAGGGTTCTTTAGTCCGATTCCTGGGATGCTACAAGCGGGTTTCTCGAAAGGAAGGGCACCCCAGACTTTCCGATACCCCAAGGTGATACAAGAATGCCACTACAAAAAAAATGATGATCGACCATGAGACTTTTATGTGCCCAATTTTCAGCCAAATCCTAGTGGCTTAAACTAGGAGTTGATGTTGATGAAATGTTTGCCATGTAGTGCCCTCGGCTGCTGCATTTAGCATATCTGAGTTGCACACATTCCTAGGTGCATACTTTGCAATTGGCGAAAATCTTGAGTCAGGTCATTCCAAGAATGGATTCCAACCATCCATCATTGGAAATTGGCAGGAAACCCTGGATTTCTCTATCAACTTCTAGGTGTTGGCAATGGCCATTTGTTCCCCAACCAAAACCATCCCATGACCCAAACATGGCGTGGATCCAGGTCCTAAAGAGATCCAAACAGGGTCCAACGTACCGAAAAAAAGTCACAACGGCCGTTCCGTTACACAATGGGCATGGATGTGCCGAACGGTTCCGTGTTCGCACCCTGTGCAGCCTGTGGAAGAGCTGAGGCCTGGGCGCGGTGGTTGTTGGGAAGGGTTTTAAGTAATAAAACTGATATATATATATATATATATATGTATATGTATATAATTTATTTGCATACATATTTGTATATGTATATATATATGTGCGTGTGTGTGCATGCAGGAAACGCATACATATATACTTAGACTAGTGACTAGTTAGATGGGCCCGCCTGGGCCGCCATTGCAGGTGAACATGGGATGTCGTCCGTTCCCATCGATGTTGGATGGTTCAAGACATGTTCCCCTGGAGAAATCACAAGATGGCGCATCATGACAGCCTTTTTTCGTTTACTTTCTCCCAGTTTGAATGTTGGTTGTGTGGATACAGTGAAACATAGTGAAACCCAAAGCCATGAAGAAATATCAAGAATACACCAAAAATGACCAAGGTTTTTATTTTTCTCTAGTGGGTCTAATGCATGGTACGTCAATTGTTGCTGCTTTCAGAATTTCAGAAGTCCCAAAAATTGTGAGTTCAAATCCCCAACAGCACCGGATGTCTGTTCACGGCTCCAGCAGTCAGACACGCCACTTGGATGACGCTTCATAGCAAGATGCATCCTACAACTGCTGATTGGTGGTTTCAAACATGTTTTATGTTCCATTTCATAGATGGGATGTCATCCCAACCCCATTGACTAATTAATAGTTTTCAAGATGGTTATTCAACATGACTGTTTGCTTTTCCTGCCCTGAGGAAACTTGATACAAACAGACACACCTCGTGAAAGTTGATAGCACTGTGTATCCACTCAATGTCGCATGCGTGCGATGATGCTGTTTCAATACAAGTGAGAGAGAGAGAGAGGGAAAGAAAAACAGTCGCTGTGGCAACAAAGAAACAGACAGAAACAGACGCACTTAAGATGTCCATCTCTAATTTCCTGAAAAACAACCCATTGATAGATCTTCCTCTTTTCGTTCGCGCATGCTCCATCGCGCTGAACCCTTTTTCTGTCCGCCCACGCCTCAAGTTGCACAGATTGAATTGAGCCAGAACCATTCAAGATACCCTTATTGATTGCTGATCTAGCCGGTTATGCTACCCATTTTTCTTGGGAATTACTACAGTGGCAGTGCGCAAAGTCTAAGGAACGAATGAAGGGAAATCAGTGGTATAGATTGTGATAACCAGAATAGGAACATCAGTTGGGATATGCCAGTATTGAATGATATTGGATAAGTACGTTAGTAGGGATAACCCTATTGATTAATAATAGTGATGTACCATTTTAGGCTTACTGGATAATCTATTGATCAATCAGATAATCAGTATGTACTATATACCACCATTACAGACTATTATAGGCTTATTGTATAGTCTATTGGCAAAAGTATAAACAATCCCTCGTTGGTGGTTTCAAACATGTTTTTATGTTCCATAATATATGGGATGTCATCCTTCCCATTGATTAATATCAGATCCAGTATAATTACAAGTCGATTATTTATTATATACTACTATATGCTATAATTATTTTACCATTTATTTACCATGGTATAATCTATATCAGTCAGATAATCAGTATATACTATATACTAGTATTTCATGCAATGGGAAAGCGAAGAATTTTGTGGTCCCGGTAGGTGTCCCCGTTGCGGGTCCCAACGGCCCGACGTGAGGTGACATGTCAATGTCTGTGGTGCAGGTTCAACCAGCCTGGACTAATGTTCAAAATAATTGGAGAATATTGAATATTTTTTGAATAATTCGAAGTTGAACATCCTTATTCAATTGACTTGTTCTTGAACATGTTTTTAAAGTTTTCTCTAAAAATAGTTGTGATTTGGGGGGAAAACTACTTCAATGTGCCACCCAGTTGGTGATGTTTTTCATCAAGTCAATGGGAATCTCAGGATCCATTTTATGGAGATACGTTAGGTCACCATATTTTGGGCCATAGAAATTTTGGGAAGATTCCCTGATTTTTTAGGCCTGAGGCCTTAAAAAATGCTAGGTACCTCCAATTGACATTTCGGTTCCTGCATGGCCATTGATCAAGGTCTACGAATCAGAAAATACCTTTGGGGTAAACTAGCGATGTGGAAAACACATGGAAAAACCCTGGGTCAATGGCAATTTCAGGATCCTAAAATGGAGGTACGTTTGTACTATTTTGGGCCATATTTTGTGGTGATATTCCCTGAAAAATAGGCCTTATATATGGTAGGTACCTCCAACCAATCGGTTCCTGAAATGACCATTGGAAAGCGATCTGGAAATGGTGGGCTTTCCGCATTTAGATGAGTTTGCCGGAGGGAACTTGCTTGCGACAATCACTCTGGGTAAATTTCATCACGACCGAAGCCTGTTCTCCCGAAGCCTGGAATCATGGTTAGGATTCGGGAAATCATCCCCAAATGGCCGCAAGATTCAGGTTAGTGAAATATTATTTCATTTACCCAGGAATCATTGGATTTGCAGGCCCTTCCAATTTGCAACGAGAGCAACGAGCAGATATGCAGGTCCCAGTATCCCGTTAATTATATCCCATGATTATAAAACCATGATACCCCCATAAGATTGAACACAATATCCGATATTCAATGGGAATTCCAGGATACTAAAATGGAGGTACTGTACCATATTTTGGGCCGTATTTTGGGGGGATATCCCCTTACATAGGCCTTATATATGCGAGGTACCTCCAATTTAGGATCCTGAAATGGCCATTGACATAGACTATTATTGTGAAGATGTTGGTGATATTTACGATTCAAAGATAAAATATCACAGTTTGATATCACACAAAAAACCATGATGGTCAAGTATCTTCAAGTATCCCCATTGTATTGAATATCCCATGATCTAACTGTTGTAAAGATGTATGTTCTAATGATATGTGTAAATAGATTTAACAACCATGTTTACCATGCATGGTTTATAATGGTTTAACATGGTTTAACCATGTCATTCAACCATTAGTTAAATAGATGGTACCCTCTGATTATTCAACATAGCCATGGAAAATGGCCCATTTATAGATGGTTTACCTATTAGAAATGGTGATTTTCCATTGCTATGTTAGTCATAACCAGGTGGTAAATTTCTATGCATTGGTTCACCACCTATTTTTCGTGAAACGTGGGAACCACCGTGGCCACTGTGGTGTTTTTAAAATTGTTCCCATCGAAACCCTTGGATGGGTAGAAACTCATCCAAACTAATCTTTTGCGTTCTGGAAACTCACCAGAACCAGCTTTGTAGATGACCATTTTGTTGTGGTGACTTGGTGATTTATCCCACTTAGCCATGGTGAATACCCATGAATACTGGTAGGAAGTTGTAGGATAGGTAGGGTTTTTGGACTATCCAATGACCATATATCATCCCATAGATATCGGACTATCCCATAGATGTTGGACTATCCAAGATTGACCATGGTTTAGGCTTTATTGAAGGGTGATTTACCCTCTGATAAATTGACAGTTCGACCCTGAAAAGAACCCATTCTTAGTGGTTTCACTAATATTCCAACCCCCATCTGCCAGGGTCGAACTGTTAATTTACATGAATTAAATCCTACTATATTCCCATTAAAATGCATTATATCCCCAGTATATTCCCATTTGATGATGATTAAATGCTTTCTAATGGGAATATAGTAGGATATACTGGGAATATAGTAGGATATACTGGGAATATAGCCGGATATACTGGGAATATAGTAGGATATACTGGGAATATAGTAGGATTCCCTACTATATTCAGATTATATTTGTTGATGATTAAACCTTGGGGCACCAGATCTGCCAGGCCATTCGTGCCACCAGAGGATGGCTCCACAGTGCATCCTCAGTAGCGGCCTGGGCGTCGGAGGTCCACCCTGGATCTTTGGGGTGTTTTCTTCTGGTAATTTGATAGTTATTTAAGGATTATAGCAGTATCAAATTGGTGGGATTTAGTGGGATTAGGAAAAGGCTATGTTGGTTTACTGGAAGGCAACTAGGGTTTATGGTTACTATGACATTATAACTGTAATTAGACTATTAATAGATGACCCTGTTCATGGGGTAACCTATGGTAATTTAGCGGTTTGCTTTCAAAAAACATCATTTTCTAAGAGGCAACTCATCAAAATTCATCTATAAATGGGCCATGTTCATGTACTTTCCCTAGCTACGTTAAATAACCAGTGGGTATTTCCTTTGATGACCCTATTTTGTTGTGGTGGAAACCTAGAAGGATACTTCTTGCTGTAACCTTTTCTATACACAAATCAATGGGAATTTCAGGATCCTAAAATGGAGGTACTGTACCATATAAGGCCATATTTTGTGGGGATATTCCCTTACATAGGCCTAAAAAATAGGCCTTGTATATGGTAGGTACCTCCATTTTATATAGGTTCCTGAAATGGCCATTGAACAAAGAAAACGTACCAGCATGAGTTTTGCAGAGGTTCTGGATGAATTTCATGTCAGGACCTCATGCCCCGCCATCACTGGATGATGAGTAAGGAGATTTTTTTCTCCGACAACTGGTTTCAGCTCTAGGTTACCCTCTGGTAAACGTTTACATAGCTATGGGAAATCACCATTTTCATGGGTCAATTCAACTATTTCTATGGCCATTTTCAATAGCTATGTTAGTTTACCAGAGGGTAGTGGATTATTTGTCAGACAAATTTCATGGAATTTACCACGATCAATAGAGCTTGTCCTATCCAATATAGTGGGGATCATCACAATCCATTCTAAGAACCCCTATTCACCAACCAGTTGTCAGACGTTCTGCTTTGGAAAGGAGCCTAATCATCCGTCAGTTGGACCGACACAAAATCGATTGATTTACACAGGAAGAAGCTGATGCACCACGTCGTCTTCACCGGCGGAAGCATTTACAAACCTCAGCTGCTGGCTCTTTGCCATGCAGGTGAGTGCTTCTACACGGGCCACTGGCTGGCCCGGCTGGCCACTTGCTGGAGAATTTTCAAGTTGACAAGGAATGCATGACAAGGGCAAGGTCATGGTGATGTCTTAGCCCTCCGAGGCGATATCATGGTCATTTCACCAGAATGCAGGGCTATAAAAGTGCCAGAAAAAGTCCAGAAACGTTGGGATAGAAAAGGGATATGATATAGTGGGATTAGCAAAAAAGGTGACCCCCCAATAGTGTTTTGGGGTGGTTTCGTTGGCTTATTAAGCACCAACAAGGCAGTTTTAATCGGGGTTTATCAAGCAGCATCAACCAGCTATGGTTGGGAACAACATGGAGTAACCCTAAAAAAGTTTGGGCTGTCCGTACCTAGCTTTTTGCCATTGTCTATCAAAGCCCGAGATGAGGAGGATTCATATCAAATTTGGATGAGCCATGAAACCGCAGTTCGTCATAAAATTAATCAACCATTTTTGGGGAAAAAACATATTCCAAGTGTTTAAACATGGTTTCCAGTTGGTTTTCCGTGAATGGTTTCCAGTTGGGGCTGCTAGCAATCGCCAGATGCCCGAAGCAGCAGAAGCCTTGCGTGGACAAAACTTGGTCGGATCCCAGGGTCGCAAAAAGGTCGACCTCCTGACACTTTCATGGACAAGTTCTGCAGAAAAATTCATTGTCTATAGTTATCTGGTTGGTGGTTTCAAACATTTTTTATTTTCCAATATATGGGATGTCATCCTTCACATTGACGAACTCATATTTTTCGAGATGGTTAAAACCACCAACCAGCCATTATCTATAGTCAATGACTGATAGTCAGATATGAATGATTAATGATTAATTACTCAGATAATGATATACTTAATGATTGTTATTCAGATACTACTGATTAGTATTCAGATATAGTTCATGATTCTCATATTTAGAGACATAAATCCCAAGTTGGGATTTGGAGTGGCCAATTTCTTCAGAAAAACATCTGCCGATGTCATGCCATACTGCCGAGTGAGGTCTACTTCAACGGCGCGTTTTCTCCTCCGACGCACGGCACCCAACGTGCACCAGCCGTGGCCATTTCGAGTAGCAAAATCCAGGAGCCCATGGAGGTTTCCGAAGCGACAATGATGACTACCCTCTGGTTATGACTAACATAGCCATGGTATAGATGGCCCATAGAAATAGACGGTTTACTGAACTTAAAAATTGTGATTTTCCATGGCTGTGTTAAATAACCAGATGGTATAGGTTTATGAAACAATAATTATAACTATTAGTTATATATATATAATTATAAGTTCTAATAATTAATATAATGGATGTTTCCTAAACCTATATCATGACTATAATGATTATAACTATAAGTTCTGTTTTAACAATCATCATATGGGTATACAACCCGTAAGCTATAGTTATTAACAGAAGTTGATTAAGTTGATTAAGTTTATTAACAACCATGAAATATTGGCTTATCAACTATAGATGGATTATCATATGGGGGGTTCCATAGTCATGGGGGTACCCCAAGCTCGCTGGTTGGTAAACATTTCGGAAGGAAAATCCATCTATAAATGGATGAGAACTGGGGGCACCCCTATTTCTAGATCAATCTTGCATGGATACTTTAATCCTTTAGTCTTTTGGTATTAATGGGAATATCTACTAACCAGCAAAGAATTTATTTTTTGCAGGGTATCTAAGATTGGCAATGGAAACCACCATATACCCACTGGTTCGTGGGGGGTTCCATCGACTAGTTTTCCAAGTAGGTGCACTTTGATGTGCTGATTTGACCTGGGTAAAGGTGAAGACTGATTCGAGGAACTACTGAAAACAACTAAATAAAACCTGGTTGGTGGTTTCAAACATAATTTCGTTTCCATAATATATGGGATAACCCTTCCCATTCACGAACTCATATTTTTCAAGATGGTTAAAACCACCAACCAGAAACAATTACTATAATTTAGCAATTAATTTCACCATTGCCATATATAATGGGCCAGTATACCATTATTATTTCTCTCCATGAATTCACACCCATAATGTAATCAATGGCCATTTCAGGAACCTAAATTGGAGGTACCTACCATATATAAGGCCTTTATAAGGCCTATGTAAGGGAATATCCCCACAAAATATGGCCTTAAATGGCACAATACCTCCATTTTAGGATGAAATTCCCATTGATCAGAGTTGATGGTATACTAGCCCATTATACCATCGTCTTATACCTATTAATTATACATTATTAATACCAGATATCATCGGCTTTTTTTAAATGTAATAATTGCCCGGTTTCCAAAGAACACTCATCCCGCCCATCTGAGGGAAAGTTGCTGAAGCTAAGGTGTGCTCACGCCCACATCGCGGCCACGATTTGCCAAGACCCTGAGGCACGGCACGACGGCACGATGCTATGACTTTGATGTTAAGTATCAGCCAAAGATGCTGAAAGGTGGTTTGTAAAACAGCGAAACACGAAAGGCCTTGAACCATTTATAGCCATCACAATTCGTTGAATGTCAAACATAGATATTATTATATATATGGTGGTTCAAGCTTGATAGTGTCAATTGAAGACAGTTGATATAGTTCATAGTGATCAATCATGATCAGAATGGCACCATTTTTTAAAAAAAGCAATCGCATACTTACAACAAATATAATGTGGGTAAAACAATCATGTTCATCAATTTTTATAATCCATGACTGGGGGATGGTTTATGGCATTGTTTTACACACATTAAAAATGAAAATATATAAACATAGTAACATAGCAATCCCACAATGGGTAAATATAGATAATCATCTCCATTATATGGCCAATAAATATATATATGAACCCATTAGAAAAATAGCAATCAATACTAGCCATTAATGTAGATCAAATATTGCCATTATATATATATACATACATGTATAATGTATATGTATATATGGGGTATATATTGAAGTGACACCCCCACTAACAGTGGAATAAGGGATTTTAATTGTAACTTCCCAGCCAAAATTGCACGACAACCCAGGGACCAAAACCGCAAACAATTTGAGTGGCCCAATCTTCTCAATCCAAAATTTTCTGATGTTGAACCGAAGTATGAAATCACTCTGGGGGCAGCCTACTTGGAACCAGATCAAATCCTACTTGTTGGATAAAATCCCTTTTGGGCAAAGGGAAAGGCAGCAGTGCAGGGACGA
>Ga0126342_10008188_pt1 | contig 18707 bp, 24 predicted proteins | sample Cyp1metagenome_FD_92528 | JGI IMG/M metagenome (GOLD analysis project Ga0126342, IMG submission 92528) | Coral microbial communities from Lord Howe Island, Old Settlement Bay, Australia - Cyphastrea 1 metagenome | ecosystem: Host-associated > Invertebrates > Cnidaria > Coral ...
AATGTATATATAATGTATATATATAATATATATGTATATATATAATGTATATATATAATGTATATATATAATGTATATATATAATGTATATATATAATGTATATCTACTATATATAATGTAGATACAACGTGCATATATATATATACATATAATCTATATTTTTGCAGAATGTAAATGTATATATATATATAATATGTATGTATATATATATATATATATTCAAAAAATATGTGTGTGTGTATGCGTATAATGCATATATATATATATATATGTTTGTATAATGTATATACATATATACGTGTATATATATATATACAATACTTACATATGTGTATATGTATAATGTGTATGTATATACATATTATATATATATACACTCACTGTACAAGCCCCTAGCACTTCCTCGCTCGGCTATTTTTGAAACCCGAGCCATCTGTCATGGCGAAGCATCAGGTGTGCCAGACAGGCCACTGTTTAGACAGTCATCATCCTTAGGATGACCACCTTTTCATAGAAAAGGGGCTGCCCACAGCGACCGGTCACACCAGCTTCTTTCCACGCGTCCTCTCTGGCTCACAGTGCGAAAGTATTGACGCATCAGGGCACATTTAGCCAGGGCTTTGGGTGGGAGGGCCAACTGTGCTAAGGATTGAAGCCCTGCGTCAATGTAAAGTCTGGCTGTGGGCATATGTTGCCATCTCCCTTGCGTGACCAGCACGTCTAGGGGAATACCCAACCTGTACGCACTTGTGACGCCACCGCGTCGTAAGCTATAAGGCATGTAACCTTGTTGTTGGAGATGGAGAGCTTCCAACAGGTCTTGAAAAAGACGACGAAATTGGTGAGATGATTGTTGGGAAAGGGTGTCCCCTGGTTGGAGTCCCACGCAGAGTTCGGTGAGGGCCCGAATGGCCAGCTTCTCCTGGAGAACAACTTTATCCAGGGGCAAGAGGTTTTTCTTTGTACCTTTGGTACTACTCAGCAGTAACACGGCTTCCTGAGGTCTGCCGTCTGCTGGCAAAATGACTTCCTTTCGTTCCAACAACAAAAGCTCCGAAGTTCGTAGGAAGCCAGAAAAATCTAAAACCAGGAGCCAGCCCATCCGATACTGGTTCCATTTGAACGCTTGTCCTGCTAAACTGAGAAGGATCTCTGCGCTGAAAGGGGTGGCTCGCGTTGGGAGCTCTATTTGGTTCCACGTCTTGACCAGCTTCCAACTCCAGGCCAAGTTGTTCTTGGCCTGGGGTCGAAAGAACTGAATGGCCGCCAAGGTATAAGAGGCTTCACTTTTGGAAGCACCTGTTTCCCAGAGTTGCTCCACGCAGTCTGCAACCCATTCGTCAAAGGTGTGAAACTGCGGTAACTGAAAACCCCGTGATAGATGGTGAAACTTGCAAAAGCTCGAAAAGGCTTCTTCATACCGTTGTTTGGTTTTTGGTTGAACCACCAATTGGGAGAGGCGTCCTATGCGTGCTCGCTCAACTTTTCTGCTGGCTTTAGTGGGGGCATTCAAGACTTTCTTCGTCCTACGGCTCATACCGTCTGGACGGCTCATCTGCCGGGTTGAGGTGGCTTTCGATCCACGCCAACACCGGGTACAAGCCTGCAGCCACTGACATGGCCCCCAATCGCCTGAGCAGTTTGTTGAGCTGACGGTTGCTACTCCGTCCTTTCACGCACACGCTGAGAGCCACTTGTGAGTCACATAGATGCAGGAACCTGACGCCATTGAACTGCATCTTCCGTAGTCTCCACTCTACTGTGTGGATCAGGGCCCGGAGCTCCAATATGTTGATGTGCTCTGGGTCTTGGAAGGGGTACGAGTGCGCCTCGTGCCACCTCCATCGGTGAGGATTGACTGTGGCCCTTGGAAACGCATCAGGTCGATACAGAGTTCCCACGTCCAGCCGTACATCGCTCCCTCTGTACTCCTGGCGGCGCACAAAAGCTTGCACCATTGCCACGGAGAGGTTGAGGTCTCTCTCAGACACCCCTGCAATGGCTGTGGCCGAGGCTGGCGTGCGAGGCAATTCCATCTTCTCCATCTGGTGACTCTTTTTCTCTGTGGCTCCGCTTTCATAGCCTGGATCTTCCCCTTGAGGGGCCTGATCCTCAGCAATGTCCAGTTCTCCCGGTGGTAACCGTTGGGTCCTTTTTAGCTCTTGGCTCCAGTTGTCAACGATTTCATGGTGGCCCACCAACTGTTTCACTCCAAAAGACCACAAGACATGATCAAGCAACGCCCCCACCACCGTTGTGTGGAAAGCATTGCCCAGCGCACTGCTCATCTGGTCTTCCAACGCTTCCTTCTCCTCCTGCGTCTCAGGAACTTTTCGGGCCAGGTCCAAGGTGTGATTTCGTTCAAACCCCATCAGCAGTTCTCTTTCGGCTGCCAGCAGAGGTCGCTTCCGGTCTTGGCCGTCTTCGATCATGTATTCAGCATTGTAAGTATAAGGAGGGAACCTATACTGGTCTGCCTCCCAGCGGCTCTTGGCACTCTCTGAGGCTGATGCCAATCCTGCTGGTTCTTTTGGGGGCCTCTTCCGAGCAATGGCCCGAGTGAACGTGGGAAAACGCAGGGCTGAGTCTCGCTCACCCGGGGTCCACGTCCATCCCTCCGTCAGGATAGCATGCATGGGCTCTGTGGCCGCTCCATACACCACCTCGTCAAAAAGGCTTCCTTGGTGTACCTCGACTTCTTCATGACTCACCAGCGGCACTGACACCCAGAAAAGCCGAGGCCGGCGCGCCCTGGATAAATGCTGGGAATCCACCAAAAGGGGTCTCATGGACAGGGCCCAAGACATAGTCCGGATGTCTTCCTCGTCCGCAACATTCTCGAGGAATCTGATGTTCCACATTCCTTCAGCGTCGGCCACCTCCTTCACCAGGTCCATGACCCTTACTGCCTCGAAAAACAGCGCACTCCTTGGATCCTCTAGATGCGTCCTGTCTGCTGAGAGCCGAGACAGCCCCTGACACGGGCTGCCTCCTCCACAGATGACCCCATTGGCATCCGGGATCTTCCTCAACCAATCCTGAACCATCCTCTTGTTGATCCTTCTGATGTCAGTGCACAGTTCCAATCCTGGAAATCGCCTGCGCAAGCAACGCCGACAGTCAGCATCTGACTCCACGGCCACCACAAACCAGGGCTTGATCTTGGCATGCTGCAAGGCCCTTTCGAGTCCTCCCACTCCAGCAAAGAGGTCGATCACCACAATCTTTTGGGACATGTCCCTGAAATCATCTGCCAGGCTGAGCCCTTCTGGGAAGTCTTCTTCCATCAATCTTTCTAACTCTTCTTCCCCCAGGCGGCTCAGCCGGGAGGCGTAAGTTGCACCTCCACCACTCTCGCACGCGTCACTGGCCGTGACAATCGGGTCAATCCTTGCTTTAAGATCTGTGCAGACCACCGGTAGCAAACATTCCAAAAGCATCATTTCGTCAAAAAGCGACACCTTGCCCCTCACCTCCGTTGGGTTCTGGGACACTTCCACAAAGACCTCCTGCAGCACCGAGAAAAGGCATCGCCGGAACTGCAGGATGTGAACCGCTTTCCCTGCGTAGATCTGAAGCACCGTGGTGGGGAAACTCCCCTGTTTTCTAAGCCAGGCACCCAAGCTCATGAGGTCCAAACAGCGCTTGGTTGTGACCCTCAGCACGCCCTTTTCACCATCGATCAGAGCTCCCAAGCGCTCAGCTGTCCGAACTCTCTCAAGGGCCTTGCTGGCATTTGTGGGGATGCCCCACCATTCATACACCTTTCGAAGTCTGCTTTGCTCCTCCGCTGGTTTTCCTTCTAAGGCCGCACTCACCCCTTTGGCCACCTTCTCAATGATCGTGGTGTCATCAAGATATATGGTCCAGGCCGGGGTGTCTTCCAGAGCTGGAAAAACGGCATCTTTTCGAATCTCAGCCTTCTCCAAAAGGCCTGCCCCCATCTTCATTTCAGATCTGAGGGCCAACTGCCTATGGGCACACTGCATGATGGCCACAGCACTTGACCAGCCCATAGGGAGTACTGTGATCCCCACCAAGGTGGTGCCTTCTTGCCCTGCTTGAAACAGGGATTTCCGTACGGGCTTCCTCAGCACCAGATACTCTGAAAACTGGATGGGTAGGCGGAACAGATAGAAAGCTGAGTTCAGGTCGTCACCTGACAGCAGGAGTTCTTCTCCTTCCTCCATCACAATTTTCTGGAAGCACGCCGCCCCAGACAACGTCTTGCAGTCTCCTTCTAGCTGCTCCAGGATCGTGTTGCTGGCTCTGAGGTCCATGATCATCCTCAGTACCGGCAAACCGCTCTCAGTGAGGCGGTCAGGTTTGATCACTCCAAAAGCGCCGTTCAGGACAGATTTCCCGTCCACCACAGGGTTCCGCTCCACCGGGACGACCAAGTGTCGGTCATACAGAGCTTTCACCACCTTTTCCCACTCATCATCTGCACACATGACCTGAGGCGTGGGGATGTCTTCGAAGGCCTCCCTTAGCATAAGGTCTGGTCTTTGCAGCCTTCTCTTCAGCTTTTCATCTACCACTTCTAAGATGTCAACCAGGCCTCCGTGCTGCGGGGAGGGCAATCCCGGTAGCACCTGCTCCAAAGTCAAGGGTCTCGCCTTTTGAACCACCTCTCCGGTATAGGAAACCCGCAAGGTTTCGAGTTCAGCTGCCCAATCCCCTTGAGGGGTCCGGGGCACTCCACCCTTCTTTGGCTTCTCGTCAACGAAGACCTTTACCAGATCCCATAGACGACATAGAGCTATCTCTTGCTGTGACGTCGCTCGTCCAGCTGGCCCACCAATGCTCTGAGACAAGTTTCCTCCACTGTGGAGCCAGTTCAAGCTTACCACCACTAAACCGTGCCACAAGAGAGCCCCCTGCGTACGCAACGCTCTGGAGGCCTGTGTTTTCGTGTTTCCTCTCTCTCGCCATTCACCTGGTTGATCCTTGTATCTCTGTTTTGCAATGACCGCTTCAAGGGCATCTCTTACGTCAGGCCAGAGGGGCAGGGGCATGAGGCTCCTCACCCTTTCCCCTTGCCCTCGGATGGGTTTCAAAGAGCTCTCCAAAAGTCTTCCCAACGTTCCGTTTAGATTGACTGCTTGGAGCACCAGGTATTGTGCCACCTGCGCAGCAGTGAGGTGCTCGCCTGCATTCTCTGACAGCCATTCCATCAGATCTCTCACTTTTCCTGAGCTCACTTCAGCTCCACCTTCCTGGGTGCCACCGTAGGTGGGGGGCTGCCCTGCCGCGGAACCCGAACTTCCCGCGGGGGGTCTGTTCGTCCGCCTTTGCTCCTCTTTTGTTTCATGAAAGCGGCCCTCCTCTGCTTTCTGTTTAACCACCCTGGCCGCTGAGGGGCGGGATCCGCTCCTGCTTTTTCTCTTTCTGGGCTGCGCAGGGCTGGCTTCCTTTCTAGAGCCTCTTTCTTCTGCCTGGCGATCTTCTCTTCGTCGAAGCTCACTAGCGTGGCCTTGGGGGTCTCTTCCCCTTTGCTGCTTCGTTCGTCTAGCCGGGGGCTCTTCGGAGGGGACGATGGACGGAAGTGGCTCACGAACCTCCCCACCCCGGGGTCTGGCTCGCTGCCCCCTCCCTATTTGGTCACCTTCTTCATGGACTCTTTCAGCTTGAGATTCCGGAGCTCTTGCTTTGCTGCCAGCTCCCTCTCTTCCGACTGCACCAAGGTGGCGGTGCTCGGAGGGATAATTTCTAAATGGCGTGCCATAGCCCAGTTTCCATCCACCAGCGACATTTCGCAGGCCTTCAGACGCTGAACCAACGTGTCGGTGGCCTGTGCCACCCTCCCCGCTAGGAGGTGGTCTATGCTCACCGACAGGGTCTGCAACTCCCGCAGTGTCCGGAGACCCATCTTGGCCGGAGGATGTGTCACGAGTAAAATCTGGCTCAGATAAGCACAGATCTTCTGGCCGCGCCACTTCGCCTCGACGTCGCCGTCTTCGACCCGATCGGCCAAGTAGCGCGTCATCTCGTCGAGGGCCAGCTTGGTGAGTTGCCCGGGCTTCTTTTGAGCGGTCCTCCACAGCTCGCCCCCCCGGGCTGGGGCAATCTGAAAACTCGAGGACTCGCTCTTCTCCGTTGAGGAGCTAGAGCTGGCTTTCTTCTTTTTCTCCTTTTTCTTCTTATCACTTTCCTTTTTCTTCTTCTTCTTTTCAGTGGCCTTGCTCTCGCCCTGCTTGGCCACTTGTCGAGCCAGGTACCGGACCATGGAACCAGCTCCTCTGAGTGGCGAGCGACTTCGCTCTTTCTCTTTTCTTCGATCCTCCTCCTTTTTCGGCTTTGACAGGGCTCCCCCTCCAGGGTCTGCCTCTCCAAGCAATGCCTCGTCCAAGCCACTCCCAAAAGGAGCCTGCTGGGACTTCTTATCCCTGGCTGCTTGACTCAGGGCCTTTTCGCCCAGCTGCACTCCGAGGTTCTTCAGGTAGGGACTGTCCACCATTGTCAGCGGGGTCTGTAATCTCCACCGATCAATGTGGATGAGCTCTCTTCGGTCTCCCCTTTCTTTTCGCAGCTTGCAGCGGATGGCATCGCAATTGCAGATATGGTAAAGCCCGTTTCCGGTACCCATCTCCTTTTCCACATAGTACTGGTAGTACCCATCAGACGCAGGTCCATGAAGGCCGGTGAAAAGGCATCTGTCACGGTCCTCCCATTCTTGGAGGGCTACCACACCCCGGCCCTGCGTTTGCCACCTGCTATCATAGCATTGGTACTCCAGCACCCGTTCACTCTCAAAGAGGTCATGGGCTGCCCGTTGGGCCCGACCTCCCAGGTCGCCACCCTCATACCAGGCAAGATCCTGTGTGGACCTACCCAAAGACAGCGCCTGCTCGACTTCGGCAGGGGTTAACCCAAGGTCAGCCCCACGTCGCTGAAGGCCTTCCATGGCCTAGACGGCGTGAGCCCTCCCCCTAGGGTCTGGGCTGCCGTCACCACCCCACCGTCTGGCTAGTCCAGCGTTCTGAGCCCTACCCAAAGGCCTGGGCTCTCCGCCGGACAACCAGAGCGGGGGGGATGTCAGCACTTCCCTGTGAGCCGAAACACTGCACATCGGGGCATGAAACGTTCGTGTATAAATCTCGTGCACGATCAACCATGCACATATAGTATACATACCCATTTGCTGCACCCAGTTGGAGCAATACTTCCCTCACTTCCTTCTTTCCCAACACCTTGGCCCCGAAGGGCGCCCAGTCACTCGACCAGGTCATGGTCTCGGCCGCTGCCAGTGCCAATGGTGAAGACCACTTGCATCCGCGAGCGGAAGGCCTGCAACACACCAGACATCTTCGAGGATAATCGAAGAATAACTTTTTGCGCGACGAAAACTAAGATCATGAGGTACTTGGAAGATCCTAAGAAAGGGAAAACTTTATCAAAAACTGTGGGAAAAAATTGAAATGGATAGAAATTTGGACTGGATAATGGGTAGCCCAAGTTGCAACAAGCTGTAAAATGATCACCCAGGATACCTCAGGGAAACCCAAACCCCGAGAAGGACCAGCAAAATGTTGATAATCTTTGGCGTTGCTCATGGACAGTAAGTTTTGGCCATACCCCCAAATCAAGAGGAAGAGATGAAACGCTGAGATGTGGATGACTACCAATTTCTGCGTGATTCGTTTGACCCATGCCAATCTCACACGATGCTTAAACAGCAGAGTTTTGTGGCCGTTGATTTTGTGTAGGACCGAACATGAGTCCGCATGGTTCTTCAAATTATTCTACGGTCATGACAGTCGGCCGAGAATCTGACAGTATCTGAGTATCCTAAGTCCTGGAAGTCTCCCATACCTAGTGGCCGATTGACCAGAGTTTCTCTGGTGGCACACTCCCATCTGCAGCGTATTTTAATGGTTAAAAATGCCGAGATTGTCCCAAAACCCGCATGGTTTGCAGGTTTGCAGTTGATGAATTCGTGAAACCAGCTAAGAAAATCATCCAAACAAGCCCGATCCAATGGGAGGGGCGCAATCCATAGAAATTAATCCCAGCCCTCCAATAGTAGCCCCTGCCCTGTTATGTTATGGGACCCCAAAATGAACAAATGCTAGTGACTAGTGTTTGTTAGTGGGATGAAGGGATTATTGAACTATGCACAGTGGTTGGCATATCTTTTCTTGCAACTATTAGAGTCGACCGTATTCAAAGACTGGTAAGTTCTTTGTGGGCAACCCATTTCAACCTTGAGCCAATCCCAAATATGTCATGACTTACATCCATGAAGTACTTCTGTATGGCACTGGATCCACACGCAATGTGATGTAATTACCCTGGTTTTTGCATCAAAACAGCTGCCGGCTGTAGATGTTTATACCCCCATGTGGTATCATAGGTTTTGACCCATGTCAATGATGTGACAATTGGGAGTTAGTACGCTATGGCACCGGTTCTGCACGAAGCATCTGGACACCTCATCGTTCACAAAGGTATTGTAGAAGCCATCGGAGTTGTCGATCAAATCCTCAGCCAGGACTTGGGATCTGGAGATCTCCTAGCCAGAATCAACACGCCAGCGTGTTTGGATGTATCACACGCATGTCACATATGTATCACACGCATGTACACACCTGTACCCAATGGTATGCAAATGCATACACGGCATGTAATTCTGTGCATATTTACTTAATAACCGTGCAAATATGTATCTACAACTATCTGATTGTATACTACCTAGATATCTAATTGTACATGGATCATTGTAAAATCATGTAAAATCTATATATATATATATAAGTGTTTTGCAATCCCCAAAGAATGCTTTCCTTTCCCAGTATAATCAAGATTTATGGACAGCAGTTGCGGCAGAATTGCGCCACGACACTCGGGTTTTTAAGGTCAAAGCGCAAGTGAAACCTGGTTGTAGATCCCAATCTGACTTTCTCACCCGTGGAAATGAAACAGGAGATGCACTTGCCAAATCTAAAGCTAAACAGCTGGCTGATATTTGTTTTGCTGAGTTCAGTCATCGCCTGTATGATGCTGTAAATCTTCAAACGCCGATTGTGTCTACTCTGATTGCATGTGCTGAACATGCTACTAATGGGGCATTCAACATGTTCGATGATTCCGCTCGCGTGCAGCAACCTACCATATCTGTTTCTCATACTTGTTCTTGTCCACCATTGTCTCGATGTAGGGGGCAAAGTCCAAGTGTGCAGCGGCATTTGTATGGACAATAGTTTTCCTTCTTTTTGGCTTGCGGGTCTTGAAGAACAGTACTGCGAAGATTGCGTAACTGAACGAGTCTCTTCTCCCTTGTTTCAGCAACTTCAAAATCAGTATTGTGGTTTTGCAAGTCGTTTTGCTATTCTTGTTGCGCCCGCAAACCGCGAAAGCCCGAAAAGAGGGCGAGCGCATTCCTTGGTTGCTCTTGTTTTTGGATCTCTGCTCCTCAAACCCTGAATGTTGTGAGTGGACTGCTCACAGTTCTATGCATACCAACATGTGCCAATTTCGAAGCGTGACAAAAAAAAATGCTTGAAAACACGAGTCAACATATCCAGCTCGACAAATCCACTTCAACCTGCGATTTTGGTCTTGGTCAATCTGGTTTCTTGAGAGATCTCAATTTTTGTCGTCTCCAGGGTGTGGTATTTCTTAGCTTTTCTTGCGATCCAAAACCTTCAACGTAACCTTGCTGACCGGATTTGCTACTCTATTCATGAGCAATTGCAAAATCTTCACAAGATCCCAAGCGATTTGCGAATCAACAGGAAACAGCGACCCGGGCACCTTTTGATCTCTAGCTTCGCACTGTCTTTTGCTGCTTGCTGTTGCGCTCGAGAGGCCAACAGTTCGAATTGGATAAAAAATCCCAATCTGCCAAATCGCAGGCACGGCCAATGCCAACAAAGTCCCTGCCCACTTCCTCTATATCTTGCTTGTGACCCAAAAAATCGCTACACTAAAAAAAACACAGATCTTCAGTATTCTCCAGCCCCATATCCCCCGGTAAATGCCAGCGGCATAGAGCAGCCGACTGCGGGTGATGGCCAAGTCCTGGAAGGCCTCCACGCCGCCGCGCTCGATCATCCACTCGGTGTTCATGGCGCCAATCCACACGGACATCAGCACAGGGACGTTGTAGATCTTGTTGGGAGCATTCCTGGGCAAGAAACGTAACAAGGGGATGTTGAGTATCAACAAAAAACAAGAAGGTCATGTTGTGGAGCTTCAAAAAATATCCAAAGATTGGGATTCTAAGCATTGAACATGAGGGTTTAAGCAAGACCTGGGATTGAAGCCAGCAAAGTCATATGTTTACCAAAAAAGGGGGACTAAAGCATCAAGAAAGGTGATTTGGCCAAATGAATTATCCAAAAAACGGATAGTTGATAGTTATCCACATCTGAATTTTTCGTCTCTTCCGTTTATTCAACCGGGTAATTTCACAATTGTATGGTTTAAGCATTGGTTTCATGCTCGAAACCCTCGTACCCTTTAGTTCACACCCCAGCAATGTTTACAGTTACAGAATCTTTGGTCCTGTTCGGATGTGAATAAAAATCCAAGTTGGGATTTTATGGTCTTGACCCGTTGACCCGTACCCATTTTGGGGGTCCAGAAGAGTTTTGACCCACATCTAGATCTGACTCTTCCAGTCGCACACTTTGTATCTCTGGAAAAGAGGCAAACCACGGCGGAAGAGTCGTCTGCATTAGCCATTACGTCTAAACCAGGGTACCAAACTGACAGTAAGATGGCGCAATGTGCTTCAAACCAATTCAAAGTTATCATCAAAGGCATAGAGGGCTCCAATGTGGGGCGTCTCTGCAAGTACTTGATTCATAATATCCACTTTCGCTGTTGATCTCATACCCTCTGGTTATTTAACGTAGCCATGGGAAATGGCCCATTTATAGATGGCTTACCTATTAAAAATGGTGATTTTCCATGGCTATGTTAAATAACCAGATGGAAATATTCCAATGGTTGGTTGGTTCAATTCTCATGTTTGTCAAATAATTCTGGTGTTCCTGATAAAACTTCATCGCCTCGGATGTTTTACTCATACAACATTGTGTGTATACACATACATAATGTATGAGTGCAAATATGCAGTGTATATTATATGTAATTATATTTTATTATGTATACATGTATCTGTCTATTATATATTTATACAATGCCCTCATTGTTTTTTCGGTGTCTCTTTTGAAACTGGGCATCTGAAAGGTGCTCCAGTTGCACATCGTTGGAATGGCCTTCATCTGGGTGTCCTTGGAGATCAGATCCTCAGAAGCAAAAAAGGTCGGCGACGACCACTGGAAAAATACCCATGGCCCCACAATGGGCCCAAAATGTCTTTAGAAATTATAAAGACCGTCCATGTTTGTATCCATACACATACCCTCTGGTAAACTAATATAACTATGGAAAATCACCACCCTTAATGGGTAAATCAACTATAAATGGCAATTTTCAATAGCTATGTTAAATTACCAGAGGGTACACATAATGTCAAGAATGTATCAACAATGTTTAGGCATCCATGGGTCACGTTTTTTATCCATACACAGAATGCCGGAGTGTATCAAGACCTTGGTCAAGACAATCTTCGATACCTACTGCCTGAGTTTTGGGCACACCTACATCGAAATCCAACATGTCTGGAACAAGCGGGCATGACTCCTTCACTCCGCTTCCGCATCCCCTAAATATTGCCAGAATAGGCTGGACTGATGTGACCACTCACTGTATCCATATGGAAATCAAACCAATGTGAATTTGAATATTTCTGATGTTTCATTCTAGTAATTTTGGGTGTGAAAGCTACATATTTTCTGTAAGATTTTCCCAGTGTGGATCCAGACCAAGCATCTCTGCGAATGATGGAATAGCAAACTCCCGCAGTGGAGAAGTTCTTGTGGGAGGCGGCATACAAAACGCCATACCTTTGCTGCGGGCTGCAGTGACCCCATGTATCAGTTGGTGGCTTGCTGATCCCTCCAAAAAGCTGCCGAAACCTGCCAAGACTACATGTTTGGGTGTATGACATATAGAGTAAAGGAATCCAAACTAATCAAGAAGTTCAAAAGGTCTAAGTGCATGGCGTGCAAATGCTATTGATTTATATATACTTTCACAAATCCAATCATAGATATCCCCCATACACCTATATGTGTTAGCCTAGTTATAAATCAACCTGCCAGGGCAATGGATGTTGAGGCTGGGTATCCCAAACATATGGGGACATCCAAGCCAACACAAAAAGGCCATGACATGGCTGGGGGATACCACAAAATAGCAATAATGATTGTGAAAATAAAGAAGATGATGATGATGATGATGATTATTATTATTATTGCTGTTGTTGTTATTATTATTGTTGTTATATATTGATTATTATGGTTCTACTATTATATTGATATTATGATGATGATGATGATGATGAGGAGGAGGAGGAGGAGGATCAACCATGAGCTGGAATGGGGTGCCCGTTTTTCAAACAAACCCAATGGTTTCCAATCACAAATGGGTATGGCAACCAAGAATGGAATTACCCTTCTTGGCCAAACAATCGCAATCATCAGCATGTGAGGTATTGATCTAGCTAACTATGTACATATATATATATACATATTATAGGCCATTCAATTTTAGGATCAATCTGGGTCAATCAAGCGTGTAGTACAACGCCAGTGAGCCAAACAGAAACGACAAAACCATCATTCACTAAGGGATCCCAGGTGGATTTTGCCTGATGTGTCGCATTGCCTGTCGTTTGGAACAGCTCCACAGAGTCAGAGTCCAAAACGACAAGGCAAGACTTCTGGGAATCATTATGCGTTCACACAGGCTATAAGAACCATTGTCTGTCCGACTTCCGAACCACTTGGGCATTGGTCAAAAGTTGGTGCCTTGACAATGGTCTAGATTCCAAAAATGACCAGTCCATTTGCGCCCAGCTGAGCCTTAAATTTTGACCCAGAGGGAGCCCATGTTCATCCGCATTTGCTGATGACGTCCGCGTGCTTTAATGCCTATCGCAATTCCTTCCATTTTGGGCTGAGTACATGTCCCTTTTCTGGCTGGGTACACTTCCATGATTGCTGGTTGAAAACCCATTGAATTAGTTAATTACATCTCAAATTGATAGTTACTTAAAATACCAACCAGCAATTACTTCTGTGGGTCAACTCCGATGATTGCGGGTTGTGCGGGCAGTTTCTATTGGAAAATCCCGTGCATCTGTGTTGGCTTGATACCCCTCCAAGACATCATGTTTGGGCCAAGCGGTTCAAATGTTTTTGAATGTTAAAATCCCCAAAAATCCAATGAAATCCCCATTGTTGATGGTTTAGTCTCATCTAATCATCCCATTTGACTAATCCCTTCCTCCTAATGATTTTAAATGATTTTAAACCCTCAGAAACCCTGGTGAAACCTCTGATAAATCTGTTCATTGCGGCCCAGCAGCTTTGACACGTCGATCGGCGCGCTGCCAAGGTTGGCCTTTGGAGGCCAAGGAGCATAAGAATCCTTCGTAGCTCAAACCCCATGTTCAGGGTACATACAGCAATTCTCTTTTGATCGCTGTAAATGAACTCCATCCCTTTAGCCCGCAGTCCAAAACGCAGATGAGCTGCTGATGCATCGCAACAAACCGGCATGCCTGCTGCTGTAGATGTTTAGCGTGGCAAGTTTGAACTGATCAGGCATCAAGGAATAAAGATTGGCAGGAAATGCACCTTTCTGAATTCAACGAAAAACAAGCAAGAAGTTGGAATTGACATGGAGGAGCGCTGCTTCTAACAAACGCTGCATGAAAATCCGACTGACTCCACAGCCTCTTTGTGATACGAAAGGCTGAGAAGTTCAGTGTATCCAGCCATTTTGAGATATTATCAAGCCAAGCCCATTTATTCAGACAGCATCCCTCTCAACTTCAGCAAACACTTGCCCACCCAACTCGCAGCCGAGCCCCCTTGGTTGCTATATTTCTTTGGATATCGGCTCAGACCTATCTACAAATGATCTAGATGTACATATATGTATGTACACACTGTATATATATATATATTCTTATATATTCTGATATATTATTGATAATCTTCCCTTTTTGTGTAGGCCCACCTGCTGGAATCGCCGCAAAATCAAAATCTCTGATCTCCAAACCTGGGTCAAAGGACGGCGACGGTTCGACGCGGAGGGCCACTAATAAAAAACCGTGGATGTTTTGAACAAACAGACACATGTCATTTATATGTGTACATGAGGGTTGACCGGGTGACCAACATTTACTGTAATAGTAGCTGTTTTTCAACGAAAAACAAACTCAATGGTTTTTCTTTTCTTAGCCACAAATTTCAGGGTTGTCACCAAACCCATGGAGGGGTGACGGGGCTAGAACTACCTGCAATGATGGACCAAGACGCCCTGTCGTGTGTCAGCAGAGGTGTAGTGGAAGTAGGCTCCATTCGGATCCATGTCCCAAGTCTTGCCTTGGCTGAGACCAGTGTAATCAACCTGGCAATGGAACAGCCTTTGTTAAAAGGAAAAATGTAGGCAGGTTACCTACACATGATGAACTGTCTATTGAATGTCCCATTGAAACATCACTCTTGTTACATATGAGGATCAGCCATACAGGGTTGGACCGGGTTGGATGTTTATAAAGTTTATTTGTTTTTACGTGTTTACCAACTGATTGTGAGGATCCAAGGATCCAAGGATCCATCATTTGTCACTGATCGGGTGGGATTGGCGGCCTGGCTTCAGGGAAATCTTGCAGGAAACGCACACACGGATTTGTCAGAATCAATGGGGAAAAGAGGGATTCGACCAGTAAACTTTGGGGGATATTCACCCACCCTGCTAAATCAATCTTGGGATGATCGGCTTATTTCAAGTCCATCGTCTTCAAATTTGTGATCGCTTTCATTCGCTCTCATCATGATACTGTTTCTCATCAGTGCAAATTGGATTTTAGATGATTTAAGACTTGCCTTCGTAACAACTACCTCCAGCAGTTGTTGAATTCAGAAGTTCACTGTGAAGGAACGTACCAATCTGATATTGAGCCCTTTTCTGTTTGTCTTTCATCCGATCTTCAGAAGAACACAAACCCTGCCCGCCCAGTGCACAAACTCCCGAGTGGCTGTCTGGAATCTCGAAATAGAGGCCTTGCGCAAATGCAACTTCTTGGAAAATCAGGGACATCGTTTGGGTCACCACAAAAAAATCTCCAGAAAATGGGAAGGACCCAAACGCCCTTGGTTCCTCCAACAAACACATGCAGCTTGGGATCACAAAAAAACATATATGAATCCCCAATATTCTTAATCTCCAACTCCAGGTTTGGTTGGGTATGTGTATATATATATATGTGTGTGTACTTCATGTTTGTGGGTCAAAACTGTGTACCTCAGTAGTTCAAAAAGGTTGCCAGGATAGACAAAAGGTTGGAATCTGAAGAGCCGTCCTTTTTCGGACAATGGGTTTGGACTCGTAGCCACCATCCCATCTCATCTCCATATGTCTTGATCATATGCAAATATAGATATCATATAGTTAATATATCCGATACCGGTCCTGCATACCGATCATGTTAGTACAATTGAATAAGTTAATATAAATCTAAAAACAGTATGATAAATAAGTTCATGGAAAACTATATAAAGTATTTTACAGATATTTAAAGATATTTAAAGTATTTTAAAGTATAAACATTACCACGGCACTGATTCCCGCCTTTGGGATCCACCGCCACCTCCTTGACCTCGCCAAAGAGCTGCGCCTCATTGCGCGCCTTTTCGCTCCAGTGGCCGCTCATCAGATAGTTCCTTCGTGCTGAGCTGGTCACTGGAAAAAGTCCGGGAAATTCTGTAGACATAAAAATATAGCTGGGAAAGATGATATATCCCAGTGGTTTGGGTGGCTTGGGTGGTTGGTATGGTTGGTATAGTTTAGTAAGAGGGGAAAATCATCAGCGACTGGATAATGAAGCAACCAACCTGTACTTAGGACTTGGAGAATAAGCACTCCAAACATGGATATATCATTCCTAGCTGTGGCACTAGGTGGGCGATGGGTTGATGCTCCAGTGGTTTTTGTCCATGAATGGTGTTTGTTTGTTGAAGCGAAACATGCTTCTTTTGAAGCTGCAAGATGGTGTGAAAAAATGGGAAGGTGATGATGATGATGATGATGATGATGACAGCCAAAAAATACAACATGCGCAGTCGATGGCGAAGTCTGAGGTCACCACGCTCGCTTCCCCTCGTTGACACCACCTCATGCAAAGGCGACGCAGCTCAAAAAATGCTGCAGCAAAATGTTCAGACCCTGCGAGTGGTAGTTTTACCAAAGAATGATGGTTTAACCATGATTAAACCATCAAACTTGGGAGTTCGTCCAGTTTGGCAATCCAATAGAAAAATTTCCGTGTTTGACTGCCGGAGGAAATGTAGCACCTTCAGCCACCAAATTTTCAAGGGAACCTGTGAATGTGGTAAACCCTGACTCACAAACTCCTTAAAATGAACATGGTTTTGGTCGTGACACCCCAAACAGTAAGTGTAAGTCATTGGGTTTTGGTTGGTTGAATCCCCATTTTGTTTGATGCAAGTCCTCCATATCATTTAGTCGCTTTAGATGATTCATCTATAATATATATATGTGTGTGTGTGTGCATTATCTTTATACTGTGTATGTATATTATATATGCATATGGCAATATGACCTTTCACATTCTTGGTTGAATCCAACTTGACTTGTGCACCAGCTATCCCCATAGATGCATATATGTAATTATATATATATATGATATATGCATACATAATATATATATATATTGTGCATATACTACGAGACCAGCCAGTCACAACAGGAGATCCCCTAGTTGGAATCAGCTGAACTCCTTCCGCACTGAGACTTCCATTGCAGGGCCCCACGCCTAGCAGGTTCAATGGGATCGCCGCAAACTGCAGAGTGGCGCCACCGTTGAAGAAGTGCACCTTTTAGGCTTGGGCTGCGGGCTTGAAGTACCCTCTGATATTCAAACTTGGCAAGAAATCAGTAGAAATCAGTAGAAATCACCATTTTCAATAAGCAGTTCACTTTAACTCGGAGATGTTTCATTGCCACGTTTGCAGAGTACCACAGAGTCGCTCAATTCCATTGCATCAGTTTCAACTCTCAGGTTGGGCTAGTCCTGGACGTTGGAGGGTTCGCTTTCGTCGGTGAATACAGGGTAGGCTTCGCACACAGCTTCAACATTGAGGTTTGGAGTGCGCGTGCGTGTGCGCGCGCGCAATGATGGATGTATATGTATACATAAATATAAATATATATATATATACTAATACGTTATATCATACAACTCGTTCACCCCCAAGAAAAAATCATGTCACCCTGTCACCCTCCAAAACATGAGATATTGACTCATTAAAAATAGCAAGGTTCAACTGATGTCCCCCAATCCTAGCAATCCTAGACTGCTGGTCCCGCGAGGCCAATCCTGGGCGCCTCGTGACTGTCTGGGATCCTCAGGAAGTCGCGCAGGGAATTCTCAGCCCGCTCCATGATGCGGTGGAATGGTTTGGTGCGGTAGCCCATCTCAGCCACACCTGGGATTGGTGGAATCCCTAGTTTTCCTGGATTTTGTTAAAGGAACAACAAAAAAGGGCAACCCGAAGGTCATGTTTTTTCAGCCCATGGATGAGCACAAAATGGGGGTGGCTCAGAATCAGTGAAGAGTGTCAACTGAGTTTTTAACCATATACATACGTTCTCATCGGGAAACAAATCCAGCTTGTTGCCACTTGCCACCCGGAGGAAGCAGGCACCTCTGCATTGACATCCCAAGTTTTGGAGGGTGGCCCAAGCTATAACATCTATAACCAATGTTCTGGGTGGCGTTTCCCATCCATCCTCAAACTGTGAAAGTGAATCTGGATCATCATCTTCCCATTTGCTGGATTAAAAAGAAATAGCCTCCAGTGATCAAACGGAGACGCTACCCAATCCACGATTGATTGTTACCTTCCAATCCTCGATCAAAATCTCGTTTCCCAATCGTTTACAAAATAAAAAAGCATTGATAAAAAAAGACTTCTCCAATCCATGACTAGTTTTTATTTTCCAATCTTCGACAAAAAATTCTGTGCCGCGTCGATAAAAAAGACAAAAATTGCTTTCCTGTGTATTTTGCCTAAACTTTTCTAACCTTTTCTCCATTGTATCTTACCCCAAATGCAATTTTTCTCCATTGTATTTTGCCCAGAATGCATTTGTTTTGTATGTATTTTGCAGAAACCTCTACGCTTTTCTCCATTGCAGGTTGCCTCAAATGCCTCTTTTTCTTTTATATTTTTCCAAACAAAAATTGTTTTCCTGTGTATTTTGCCTAAACTTTTCTAACCTTTTCTCCATTGTATCTTACCCCAAATGCAATTTTTCTCCATTGTATTTTGCCCAGAATGCTTTTGTTTTGTATGTATTTTGCCGAAACCTCTACTCTTTTCTCCATTGCAGGTTGCCTCACATGCCTTTTTTTCTTTTATATTTTTCCAAACAAAAATTGTTTTCCTGTGTATTTTGCCTAAACTTTTCTAACCTTTTCTCCATTGTATTTTGCCCAAAATGCCTTCTTTCTCTATTGTATTTTGCCCAACATGTTTTTTTTGTATATATTTTGCCGAAACCTTTACGCTTTTCTCCATTGTATTTTGCCCAAAAT
>Ga0126342_10008189_pt1 | contig 18706 bp, 15 predicted proteins | sample Cyp1metagenome_FD_92528 | JGI IMG/M metagenome (GOLD analysis project Ga0126342, IMG submission 92528) | Coral microbial communities from Lord Howe Island, Old Settlement Bay, Australia - Cyphastrea 1 metagenome | ecosystem: Host-associated > Invertebrates > Cnidaria > Coral ...
ACGCTTTTCGCTGGAACTGCGAGGCCCACCTAAGGGCAATCATCTGCGCCTAAAAGGCTATGCAAACATGTCAGACCTGAAGTCACAAGGCAATGCTTTGGTCAAAGGCATGCTGAATTCACAATATTATAAATCAGAGAGAGAGAGAGAGGAAAAAAAAACGCGGTGGCGGAGAGACCAAGATTGCAGACCAGAAACCAGCTCCAGCTTGTCAACAATGTATCGAGCAATGGAAATCGCAAAACAGAGATCCTGCTTCACATTTTCAGCACGGAGCACACCTTGGAGGTGTGTTGCGGATACTTCTTGGGCTTGCCTTCGGCAAGTGCTGTCGCCTCGGGTCAAAATGTCGCTAGCTGAAACATGAGAAAAGTCTTTGAACGCGAGAAATGTGGTACTGGTTTCAATCAACTTGTGTCTTAGCAGCTGATGAAAAGCTGGAGACATGGTCTTCGGCGCAGCTTCCACTGCATGATGCAGTTTACTGTGCATTTCGTCGAGGTTCGGCTGAGCTAAGAATACATGGTGCAGCAAGTGCACTGGCAATCCTTTTTCCAGTTCGAGGGAAGATCCAACTCCTCAGCTTTGCGCCTAAGCATCAGCTTTGCTCATCTTTGCTGCGTCCGGATCATTTTCTCATAAACAGCACGATTCTTCTCATCAGCTTCACGTTGTCTGACCCGAACCTTGTCCAACTCCCTCTTGATTTCTGCATTGGCTGGCTCCACCTGCAATGCCTGCCGCAGATCATCGATTGCCTCTTCTAACTGGGAAACCTCCCCAGTCACATCTGAGAGCCCAATGCGAGCCTTTGCGCGGCGGAAGAAGGCCTTGGCAACGACTGACTCCTTGGGCAAAGCTCCATAGCCCTTCCTGGAGTGTTTGCCAACAAGATCTTGAAGGACACCATCGGCTGTGGTGATGGCTGCACGCCAGTCCCCCATAGCTGAATGGACTTGGCACATGTTGAGCTTCAAAGTGCAATCCGCTTTCACAGGTTCAGTGCGATCTTTGGGCCGCGCACCTGAGAATAAGGTTGCAGGCTCCTCCTCAGCAAACTCCTTCCTGCTCTGCTTCTTGAGAAGGGGCTCCAAGTATGCCAGTGCTTTTTTGTATTTTGCCAAGGCCAACTTGTATTGATTTTTCTTGAAGTACTCATTGCCAATCTCTCGAAGCCGCTCCTGGGCAAACATCAGGTCTGACTCGTCACTCTTCACGCTGAAGTCCAGTGGATGCTCTGGGAAGGCGTCACCGTCCACAGGCTGTGGGATTGCGATTTGTTCATCGGTGATCTCGCCACAACTCTCAATAATCACATCCACCATGGGGCGACCACCCCAGTGGGACTTCACATTTCGTTCTGCAAAGGATTGCGTCTTGCGATCAGTCGGAAAGCCCTCAATCTGGCGAAGCACCTCCATACCACGAACTACCCGGCCAATGATTTGGTTGAAGCCATCCAAATGTGAAGCCTCATTCAACGTAATCATAAAGGTGCAGCTATTGGTATGAGGACCATGATTGCCAACTGCAACCAATCCAGGCCTGTCAAATGAAGTATGTGGAAGAGTCAGCTTCTCATCCGGCAAATAGGAACCCCAGCAGGAGTATTCGTTTGGGATGGACGCCTGCACACAATACTTTGGCAAAATGTAATCTAAAGTCCTTCCCTGGTAGCAGAGTCGATGGCCACCAACACCTATTCCCCTCTCCCCGGTGCAAAGCGACCGAAAGTTTTCAGAGAGCTTCGGTGCATGGACTGCCTGATCCAACTCAATGACTACTCGGCCCAGGTAACGCGTCTCGGGCAGCTTTGCGCCAGAATCTTCCATCTCCTGGACATAGACCTTCAACTTCTCCAGGTCCACTGAAAAGTCGAAAAAACAATGACAGGGTCGACTCCGAGATGCTAAACGTTCAGCACTACTGTCAAGTTCGTCCAGAACTTGCTGGGACAAAGCCTTGGAGGTCTTCACCTCACTTTGCCAAATGGGCTCTTCATCGCTGTCTTCGATCTTGCTGAACTTGGAGTAGTCCACCATGTCAGTGCCAGGGGGATCTACAGTGGAACGCTGAATTTCAACATGTTCCCTTCAATGTCACCTGTTTGGAAAAGATGCGAAGATTCATGATCTTGAGTTCAGATGACTCAAGTGTGCGGGGGGCAATATGCTAGCTTGAGATAGTACTACATTATATGTACTTTGTATCCGCTTGTGTTTTGTGCTGAGCCAAGACATACTCAGCGGCCGTGTTGTGAAAGAGCAAACTCTGCATTGGAAAGCCGTTGTGCACTAAAGCTTAAAGCGAGGGTTCTCTTGGCTGAAGTTGTTCTACTGAGTGCGGAGCCAAGAGCACAAGTACCAGCATGCGTGACATCTCCATAAGAAACGACCTAAGTCAAAGATCTGACACCAGTCGACATATTCTCAGACCAGGAAGAGAAGGCGGAAAGCAAGCACTTGGACAGGTTGTGTAGCCTCGCAGTGGGCTTTCAATGTGAAACTGATCTCAAAACTTGCACTACTGGAAGCATGCTCGCAATCCCAACACAAGTTTGACGACTTGTCATCATAAAACTTGTACCAGGGCTTGGACATGGTTTGACAACAAATCTGTCTTAGCTTCACAGTTCGCGCGAACCTTTCAAAGTGCTGAAAGCTTATTCTGACGCTCGCAACACTTTCGTTCCGAGTGCGAGATTGTCCGCTCCCCGGATGTGTTTGAGGAATCCGACCAATCTCCCGCCAATTCGCGAGATTCCAAGTCGGTTCAGTGCAGCTGTCCACAAATCGAAAAATACAAAAGAAAGTTGCTCCGCCAATCTGCCACACATGCTCAACTCGACCGATTCCAAATGAGAAATTGTTTCTGCCTCTGTCATATTCTTGTCAGCGTGCATGTCTGTGTCATGCTGTGTACATAGTGTTTACATTCTGAAAGAATAACAACTATGGAACTCTAAATACTGTATGTTGGGTATATAACATACTAAGCCCGTATGCTGCGCTATCTGAGGGCCACAGGAGGAATCCCTTAGAATCTAGCTTTGCTGAGAAACGCTGCAAATACTCAAGTCATTTCAAGTCATCCAAATAAAACGAATGGCCTCTCAGCAAACCAAAGTCCAGCAGACAGACCATGCAGCGAACACACTGACCACTTTGCGTTGAAGCCGTGGAAAACAATAACTTCAGATCATTTCAGATATTGAGCATCCTTTGGTGCTGGTGCCCACTTATCCGCATCACTCTTGAAAGGATTTTGTAATCAATCGCGTCAAACGGCACTGGCAAAGCTTCAGTGTAAACGAAACCTTCTGCACACTGCAAGCCATTTTGTCTCGCTTCACATTAGGTCTAGTCGCTCTCGCATCGTCCAATTGTAGGAGTTGCGATATGCCTCAAGTGCGCTGAATCAACAATGATGGGCTTGCGGTGTGGCTTGTCCGACTCCAATTCATTTGGGATAGACTGCGTTTCAAAAGTGCAGGTGAGGAGGGAGTAAACTGATCAGGTCCTTTAATGTTGCTGCCGGCGAGGCCTCTTGAAATCTAATGCATTTTTTAGAGGATGATGGACCGCCATTCTCGTTGTAGTTTCTCTAAACTACTAGCAGTGATGCAAGACCTTCTGTTCAAGCTCAATCTTGTCACTACTCAACTATCTCACTTTGTCTGGGGCCACCAACGATACGGTCTACGTCCCCAAGAATGGGCGCCAACGCTGTTGCCCAACGTCGTTCATGCCTGGCAAGACCACCCTATGGTACGCATCTGTCTTCAGAGGATCCTCTTTCGAAATTGCATTGCTGGATTATCTGGATTTAATTTGTTTCTGCAAGTCTTGGACCATGCCAAAGTCTGTAAGGAAGCCAGAGCGACCCTTCTGTGGGAGGTCCAGGCGCATCTTGCCGAAAACGGTACAGAACCTATGGTTCGTGGTTGTGCATAATCCAAGCGATCAAAATTCCCAATGTCCGACTGAGCATATTCAATCCATTTCAATCCATTTCAATCCAATCAAGGATTGTTTTCATGGCTGAATTTCAGGTGTGTTTGGACGATGTGTTGGTCTGGAATCTTATCCATAGGCAGCAGGTTCGAGCAAGTGAATCTAAACCAAACATCAAGTGAAGAGCCCTAAGTCTGCCCGCACCGAAGGTGAAGAAGCATGTTTTGGTGTGGATACATTATCCCGAAGGAATTGCAATGGCTACAGTATTAAGCATTATTAAGCTTGAGCTTGGGGGTGTGCTTATTTTGCTCTAGTACTAGAATCCAGTGTTTTGCCACGTTTATAGAATGACCTAAATCAACATGGCCCAACATGGGCCCAACATAGGCCCAACATGGCCCAACATGACTTATTATAGGCCCAACAAATTCACCATGGCCCCTACATAGGCCCCGCATGGCCCAACATGCCTCAACACAGGCCTGATGTAGGTCCAACATAGGCGCAACAAAGGCCAACGTGGTCCAACATGGGCCCAACACAGCCCAACATAGAACATATATGTATGGCTTTATTGGAACTCCGGAGCTAACACTCCGCGAAGCAACCAGAATACTTGAAACACATGTGCATATTATTGCAACAGTAAACCGACGACACGTTTGTGCGTCGAATTGCATTGCAAAAAAAGACATCAGAAACACAATTATTTGTTTGAACGCACCGAAAGAAATGCAGGCCGCTAAGGTATACTGAACCCCCCACAACAGTACGGTATCGTGTCAGGCCAATATAAGCAAGAGGTTCCGTATTGTTTGCTGCATGCGTGTTTGTGCGTGTGTGTGTGTGCGTGTGCGGGTGCGGGTGCGGGTGTGGGTGTGTGGGTGTGTGTGTGTGTGTCTCTCCACCTTCTATTACCAAATGGCAGCGACCTGGCACAATGTCAGCGTCTGGTCCGATCTGGTCTGTATCAGGCGTAGATGTAGTATGCGGTGCCAATGCAGTGCATTTCAGGTGTCTTTTGGGCTCCCACATATGGCAGCTGCATGGGCTTTTTCTCAAGTCGTCCAGCAGCACCTAGCAACCAGGTCCAATGAGAATATTGGTTGATGAGGCATTTCAGTTGGTGGAGGCCTTTCAGTAGGTGGAAAGAGCGCAAAATTCACAACGTCACACGGCTGCTCGGGGAAGATTTGCCAAGATCATGGCTGCTCTGGATGACAAGGTGATGGATGCAAAACATGCGAAACAAAATATTGTATCATCCATGTGGCATGGAGCCTTTCAGAAAGAGTGCTAGTGAGAGGCTCTCAACTTCCTCACGTAAAGGGCATATGGACACAACGAACACATACATATCAGGATACTGGCTCTGTCAGCAGACAACTACCCCTACACCCTATACTGAGGAGGGGTCCAAGAAAATGCTCCATCGTTTTGCTCATCATTGCATCGAAGGCTGCTGCTGACATCTTGTCAAAAACTGGTAGCCTTACAGCGATTGCCCGGATGGTGGTGCTGACTGATGTCTGCTGTGGCTGATGAGGAATGGGAGAATTTACAAGCGCCAAACGTTTGTATTCTTCCATGCCTAGTATAGTAATATGTTGTCTCAATATATCCCCTGAAACAACATCCTTGATGATGCTTGTGTTCACCACACAAGAAGGAGACTGAAAGAGACTGTCGCTGCTGTGCCCGCTTGTACCCGCGCAAACTAGTACGTATCAACACGCACAATTGACAGGCTACAAACACATATTGCAAATAGAGTTCAGGTTCCGTCACTTTCAGATACTTTCAGTCTATGCATATCTATCTAAGCTATTCGAAGTTTCCCAAGCTCCGCCTGCTTCCGATGCTACTGATGTCTTGACTTCAAATCGCGAAGCAATTTCCAGAGTGCTCTGAGATGCATTGAGGACCCGACCTCGAACTGCTGGCCAAATTCCCAGCGCAAAGGACGAGGTTGAGACCTGACGCAAAGTATCACAAAGATTCACAAAGTACTTGATCTTCGCCAGTGTCCTTCAGAATTCAAGGAATTAATCTGTACCATTCTGTGCCAGAAGCTATGTTGCGAGAGTTGAGACGACTTGCCTTCCCAAGTTGTCTAAGGTGCCAGGCGCCAGTCAGGCCGGCATCGAAAATTGGAGCTAGGATTGTATGGCGCACGGAGGGCCGGGCGCTCCTCCCACTGAGTCGTTTCTGAGTCAAAAAACACATATAGACAGAAGATGACAGAAGCGCTGAAAAACATGCTTTCACAACTTTCTCAAGAAGCAGAATCCATTGTCAGCGCAACATCTGGTGCTTATGGGGAGAGGCTAGCCAGGAACAGAACCAGAATTGCACAAGGAGAATTGGGCAAACTAAACGAAGAAACATGAAGAAACAACATTGAGCTGACGGTGAACGGAATTTAAATAAATTAACGGATGTTTAAGGAATGACAGGGTCAAGATGGGTCAAGATGGGTCAAGACAGCGACAGCTCAAGGTTTTTGGTCCAGGTTGCGGTCCTCGAACTCCTTATCATCTCTCCGCCAAACCTTAGGGATCTTGGAGAGTCTTGGGGCACAAAGAAGCTGATCTATCGCCCACAGTCAACGGTGATATCCAATATCTTGTGATTATTTATGTGTGAATATTTGATATAGTACTATAATGTACTATAATATTTTTGAATGTCACTGAACATTACCGAGCATCTGCTCCTTGCTGGTCCTTACTTCATTCCGGTTTCCGATTTCCTGAGGCCACGGCTTGGACCAGCAAATTCATCAAACGTGCACTGGCTTTTGCCATCTGGCTTCGAAGCACCTTGGAGCATAGCTGCATAGCAAATCTCAGCAAGCATAGCAAGCATAGCTTCAAGCTGAGTACACCTTCAGCAAGCATAAGTGACAAAACTTCCATGGTATCTTCGTGTACCTTCAGCATTCTAAGTCTGCTCAGTGCAATGATTGCAATGAATGCACCATTGAAACTACGGCTGATTCTACTCAAACCACATCGGAAGATGTTGCTTATCTTGGATGCCGCACAAGATGTTCCAGTTCCTTAGCAGCAGCATGCACGCAATTCACCCTGATCAAACTCAACAGTGGCAACTTCCTTGAAATCTCCTTAGCTCCTCAAAGGATCTCAAAGTCTCAAAGGTCCAAAATGATCAAAATGCGGGCAAGTCTCGGCGAGGGAAAAGATATGGCCACCCACCAAGTATGAGCAGTTGTTGTAAAAAGAGATCAGGTGCCTCAGAGACTCTCCAGCCGTTCGGCGAGCAAAGAAAGCGAGGCCAAATCCCACGCTTGGATACGCTTCAAATGGTCATGGATGGTCTGGCCAAATATGGCTAAATGAACCACAGAGTTGACCACCCGCCAGCTTCGGATCTCAATGATCTCGTAAGTGCAGTATGTGTTTTTTGATGTTCTTTAGCTGTGATCAGGCTTTGGCCTAATGGCGACTTGCAGTGTCAACAAACCTCGACCGGGCTAGGTCGGCCTTGCCTGACATTACGAGGACGGCCACAAACAATAAGAGACTGCACCAGAAGGCTGTGGTAGACGTTCACCTTTGACCGGCTCAGGTTTGGAAAGACCATGGACTCCCTTTCTACTCCCCACACTTCTACAAGTGCGGGCCACTTCAAAATCTGGACATTGGAACAAAGGCATCAAAGAAATAGAGCCATGTTCTTTGATTTGTGTTTATATGTTTTGAATTGTTTTGATATTTTTTGACATGCTTTGTAATTGTTTGTCTTTTAATTCTTGCACTGGACTTTTGTCTGTGAATCGCCATTGGACGCTTCACATTGAAGTGACGGATTAAAGATGGGTAAAGTGACCTCTAACGTTGCTTGGCTCCACACCCAAAAGCACCAGAGGTCCTACGAGCGCTTCGAGAATAGAACTGGTTGAGTGGAAAACCAAACGTATTTAACAGAGTTTTAACAGTATCGGAAGGGGATCGAATGGCTGCCCTGCGTCCTGTGGTTCCAGTGGAGTGAGGTCAACGCATTTCAGCTTGCAGCTCAAGCTGATGAGGGGTTCCCTGGCAGCAAAGCTATGTGCCAAATGTGCAACTCAGCGAAACGAATGACGAGCGTCTCTTAGCACAGAAGGGGCGAATGCTGCGTTCTGGTTGGACACTGATTCAAAGAAAAATGACATTAAAGCTGTCAAGGCGTTTTGACAATATGGCTGTGGCACATGCCCATGCCACATCAAATCCAGGCATTTTGCGGTAAAGATAACTTATGTCAAGAATACGTCAATGCAACACCAACTGGAGAATGCCGTATTTGGAAGCTACCCAGGCTCCACTCTGTCATGAGGCTGGCTAAGATTTTCCAGTTGTGTCTTCCAGTTGTATGTTGCCCAGGAAAAATATATTCCTCTGCACGCCCCACTCGTTCCACTCATTGCTAAGGATCTTGCACTTCATTAGGAGAGCAGCCCTGCAGACCTGGGATTGCCAAAGCTGTCTTTGAATTCTCGCAGGACAAGAAAGTCATGATGGTTTCGTGCTGACCATGCAAAGGCATGATGTCTTACTGTCTTATGATGTTTTAATATGTTTTATGATTCAGAACTGATGCGTTATGATGTTTTGGGTTTTTGAGAAGCTCTTGCCTCGCAACCCACTGTCCACCCTGTGCTAAGTCCGAACTCACAGCCAGTCGAAGCAGCTTTGCTGACCTCAATGGACTCAGACAGATCACGTTCTGACAATGTCATCACTTTCTCTCCGCTTCACTTCCGCGATCACATCCGAAATGCAGATGATACTACCAGTGTCGGTATTCATGGGGTAGGTGGTCTTCCTTCCTGGAGATACTACCTGATACAGAATCACTTTCAAATCATCTGAGGCAACTCACTTAAGACAAAGCACTACTTACGAGTTATTAGCTATCTCTCAACCGACTGATTAGTACCGAAAGTAACCTGAGCAGCAGGTCTTGACATTCTTGGAGAAGCCGTAGCAGAGATTTGCAAAGAATAATTCACGAGGAGCTCTAGGTGCGTGACAAAGCCAAGGGGTCCTGGAGACATCTGGAGACTTTGCGAATTTTGAATATGTTTCAAGATACTTCAAGATACTTCAAGATACCATAAGCTTCCAGTGTCATGTGATCAAGTGATATCAAGTGTCCAAGATATAGCTGGAGATACCGATGCCAAGTGATGCCAAGTGATGCCAGGGTATGGCTCTGTGCCGTACTTTGCTGCAAGAAGTTCCATCCATGGATTGTGAGAGTCAGAAAACGGACATGTCACATGTCGAGATCAAACAGCCTTCACAAATTTCACATATGTTTCACATATGTTTCAAATGGATTCAAATGGGCAATCTGTATTAAAAATTATTAAAGGCTTAAAGGCATGTTTCTTGTACGTCAAGCAAGAAGGAAACAGCACATGTACAGTCAAATCTCTTTGCAAAACAGCAACGGGATTTGACACACTGCGCAGACTGCGCAGTGCCAGAAACAACGGTCACCTGATCTTCGTTGTCCAGGAAAAGCTCAAAGTCATTGCACACCAACCGGTTGATTGGCCACCGGCGCAACCTGTGCCAAATGGACCAAACATTACCAAACAAAACACATTCTCCGAATAGAATCGAATAGATCAGTCTTAGACACGAATTCACCATCATTCACCTCTGCCATATGACTCATATTACCCTTGCATTGCCTTGTATATCTTATCTCGATGCAAAAAAAGGCCATCAAATTATCACCCCGCCAAACCAAGGTTTTCTCGCGAAACGGGCCTGTCTTTCCACGGAGTTGGCATTGCTGTCGCTGGGCTTGGAGTTTGCCTTGTGTCACCCGCAGCAGCTTTGATCCTTCCTACACTATATAAGCTCTGGCCACTGGAGTCGCCGGCCTCTAGACCGGCTAGCGGCTAGACCGGACACCCCGGGGTGACACCCCGGACACCCCGGACACTCACACCTGGGTTTCCTGACACCTTGAGCATGGAGGCCCACCTGTTGGCTTCTTCTGCAGACCTGGCCAACCAAAGACTTCGTGATGACTTGCAAGCTTTGACTGTAACAACTTGACTCCTAGATGAAGTGCTGGTTGGCACGTTGAAGAGATACAAAGGTTTTCCATTCCTTTCCTTTGAAATGGGGTGCACAAGCCGTTGGGACGCCTCATCAAGAAAACAAATTGCCGCTGCGGTGTTTGCACCGTCACAGCAGGTGCATCGGCGATCGTTGTCCTGCCCACAGGGCATGCCGGCATGGCCGTGGCAAGAATTGTGATACCAAGCAGGACATTGAATGAGAAAAACCGAGTAAATATATATATACATATATTATATATATATATTATATTATATATATATTATATATTATATATATATTATAAGTGCGAATAACACCTGAAAACAAGCAGGAAGAGCACTTGTTTACAGGCATGAAACTGGCTCGACTGCAACCTCAGTTCGAGCAACTTTGTCGCCATGGATCCAAACGCGCAGATGCCAGATGGCTTTATCTTCGTTCTGTGCACCCTTGGGCTGGTGGTTGAGTAGAGATACCCCAAAGCCCCAAAGGATCTTTCTAATGCTAGACTTGATAGACTCTAATGCTTAGTTTAGATCCTCAAAGACCTTTGGATATCTTTGGATATGGGTCATTAGTTCATCAGTCTGTCCGCTAGTTCAGACCTGCAAGCTTTGGCACGACTTAGTTCAACGAAGAAATCCTCCGAAAAATAGGCGTGGGGCCTCGGTTGGGCAACGGGCATGACATTGACACTGATTCAGACACAATACATAAATGATATATACTATATATATATATTATATATATATAGATATACACGTATATATACACATCATATGTGTATAATTGTGTATATAATATGCTCTGAGCATAATGACAGTGACATCACCTATCGTCTCTGTACTTTTACAAACAATATCATACAAATATAATCAAATATATAAAGCAAGATGTTCTGCTCAGTCTCAAGGCCCGGCCTATCCATCCAAGATCCACTACCAGTGTCGCTCTTCCAACGAAGGGCCTGAGCATGTAGCATGGCTCTACAGAGGGCAACACTCAACGACACTAAACCATTCAAACTTTTTCTCTAGTTGCTCTGCTTCAAGACTTTAGTTTTAATTCACTGTTGAATTCTTTTGAAGCTGCTCAAGATACCTCGAGACGGAGTTTATAAAAGGTGAATTTGAAGTGGTGAGGCTGCTGGAGGAGACTTTTCCCATCTTAGGTCTTCACTCTACTCAGCATCATTGTGGAATCATTGAAAGAACTTGAGGCTGCTGCAAGGGGCATATCCTCCATTGAACCCAAATCCGTTAGATAGGAACCTGGCACGTGCGGAACCTTATTACCTTTGCGATTGCTAAAAATAGGCAGTGGTTTCCAAAAGAAGAGCTGAAATGAATTGAGAGCATGTTGACAGGGATACCAAAGTGTGTGTATCCTTCAGGCACCTTGATGTATTCAATCCATCGAAATCCATCTGGTCTGCTCAAATACTGTACATGGAACAGAACGGACCTGAAACTGAAATGGCACAGCCTCGTCCTGCCGCGTCTGCAGCCGATCGAAGGACGGCACTCTTTGAAACCAATTGTGCACCCGTGCGAAGGACAGCATCACTGGGGCGAGCCTCGTGAGCGACAAATGATGTACTGATGGACAGATTCTATGATATTCTTCCAAAGACAATGTGTTCGTATTGTATGTATTGTTTGTTTTGTATTTCAAAAAGTTCATTTCAAAAGTTCGCGAAAAAAGTTGCAAATTGTGAAGCTCTGCCTGCCTCTCCCAAGGACACTTTCCTCTCCACTATGCGGCCTTCGCTTTCGACAACACCGATCCAGCCTGCAGCATAACCAACCCGGGGCTCCAGTCGTGCTGTACTCTCATAAAATCTCATAAATTCATGTCAACTGTTTTGTGTTTACTTTAGCACGCGTGAACCTGTTTCTTTTCACATTCTGATATTCTCTTTTCCAAACAATACAACTAGCATAACTAGCACCCTCCCCTGATATGCCAAATCCGTCTTTCTGAAGGAGTCTGATTGTGTTCATTTGCCATCACTCAGGACCAAGTCCAACCTGAATCAATGGACGGCAACAGCTTCGTCAGACCAACATCCATGCGGATAAACCTGGAATCGGAGGCTTTGCGGTGAGCAGTGCATGGAATCCTGACTGAGAAATGCTGAGAAGGAGAATTCTGCATGCGCAAAGTCCCAATCCCAGCAGTTATAGTCCACCCATTCTGCCCTGATTGAATTATAGCATATTGTAGCTGGATATAGCTGGATATGGCTGGATGTAGCTGGGATGCGTGAAGGTTTGAGGCCCCAGCTCATCCAAAAGTACTGGATCGAGCTTGCACAGAAGGGCTGTAGCTCGACGACGAGCCGTCTCCATGTCCTTTGCAAGGTATATCTTCGGAAACTTTCTACTGTTGGTCACCACTGCGTTGGACAGGGACATCTTTGGTAAGCAAGTGGTGACCAAGCAGCTCAAGCCTGGATACTGGTTCCGGATCGCAGAAGTTGTGCCTTCCCTGGCTCGACAGCCTGTTAAAAGTGAGCATCTGAAGTGAAACAAGAAATCTATAGCACAGCGATGCTGGAGGACATCGAGGCCCAACTAAAAGCAGAAGGACAGACCAGCAGCACATGAAAATCCGCTGCCATGCAGAGGCCTCTAGGTCTACATGCATTACACCTCAGAAGGTTGTACTCAGTAATTGTGCATATTGACCTTAGCTACTTGCAGCCTCAGTGAGCATCTACCGATGTTTTGGACCACTTGCCTGGATCTCGCCAAGAAACTAAAAATTTGAGCTGAACCATGCTGAGCCCGAAAACCCCAAACTATCGCAAACGACAGAACTATTCAGTGGGGGAGTGTGGGGTCTTGCTAGACTACCCCTTGCATTGCTTTAGTATGGTAGACTCAGTTCCACCTCAGCTTCTATGGTTTCCGCAAGTTTCTGCTCTCCGGCAGAGGGGTGTGTTTCTTGCTTTCACGATGGCAGGTGAAGGATCCCATTCTGCAAATGTCTGATCTCTCAAAATCTCTCAAAATCTCTCAAAATCTCTCAAAATCTCTCAAAATCTCTCAAAATCTCTCAAAATCTCTCAAATATATTCAAAAAATTATTTATCTCCATTGGTTCATCGTTCTGTAAGACTCAGCCCATATCCCGCCTCACAAAGGCGGCTAATTTGATGATCTCTTCGCCAGCACAAAGGCCACCCCTGATTTGATAGCTATTAGATCTGAAAACTTCGGAATAAACATCCGATCAAGTCTTCAATTCTTTTCAATTTCGCCAGATTGACATAAGAAAACTTCATTCAAGTTCCACCATGATCCACTACATAGAGCTACTGGCTGAGGTCATGTCAGGTCTGTCAGATCTGTCAGGTCTGTGTAGCCGGATCAAGCGGGATGCAGCCAGCCTCGACAGAGATGCACCACCAAAGCTGCCCTGCACTGGTGCGCCTCAGGCATAGACACCATCGGGCTGCGCCGGCTCCCAGTGTCAAAACGTCAAAACACTTTGCCTCTCATGAACACAATTAACATTTTTCAACTTGTTCCACTTTTTAATCTGTTCATCTTTGTTCTGAAACTGTTTCAGGAGTTTTTGATAGTTTTTGCAGCAATCTGCAGATGGTTGCGTTCGTTCAGCAACTTTGCGTCACATATCCCGGCCAACAATCACCAAGACCAACAAAAGCATTCAGGGGGTGCAAATCCAATGCATTTTGAGGCCTGCAAGCTTGAAGGTGAAATAAGTGAACATATATGTGAACATTGAATAACGTCAAAAGGATATGGATGTCTTGACAAAACCAAGGTCTTGATGGTCAAGGCAATCTGAGACTAGCTGAGGCAGTCTGAGGCAGTCTGAGGCAGTCAGCTTAGGCCCAAGCAAATACCATGGTAATGTCAGGGTCATGACACTTCGCCGAGATATTCGCCGAGCTGAGCGGAGGGTACAAGCTGCGCAACGAGCTATGGCAGCTATGACTATCTGGGAACGAAAATCCTCTTCAAATGTGAAATTTTGGATGCACGATGTGAAATGCCAAGACTTCCGGTACCGAGCTGAGAAAACTACGCAGCTTGTCCGGCCTTAGGGAGCAGCTATGCAACACAGACGAGCTGAAACGCTAAAAAACAACAACATCCAGTTCTTTCCAGTTCTATTCTTTCTGTTCAACAGTTCTATATATTATTCATGTTTATTTGTTTCTATTATTTTCTATTCGTTCTATCATAGTTCTGATGGCTCTGGTACTGCGTGAATCCTCTTTGGCTGCCTGGAGCAAACTTGGAAGTACCCGAAGACCCGAAGACCCGAAGTACTGCCGTTGTGCTGTGGTCCCTGCTGTGGCTCCATATCCTGGCAAAAAGATGCAAAAAGAACTTATCCCAAACGCCAAACGGGTTCCAAACAGCTTTTCCATCACTTTTTGAAGCTTATGATGCTTATGGAGCTTTAATGAGCTTTAGATAGCTTTAGCAATCCTTTTATCACTTGAATGTTTGCGCTTACGTGCACATTGAAAACGTACGCTCTATAACACAAACAAACGAATGGACAAACCAACAAACCAAGCAAACCAGCCAACCAAGAAAAAACAAACCAACAAACAAACAACCAAACCAAACAACGAACCAACAAGCAAATACTGTGTCGTCTACAAAAAGTAACATGCCCAAATTGGTGCATGCGTACGGTTGAGGACAGCATTTGCAAAGTCTTCAGGCAACAGTTTAGGTGTGGGATGGACATATGTGCTCGGTGTGCAAAAATCTGCAACCGATACTGTATCTAATTTTGCACACAAGCGCAGCAGAACCATGGACTTGTCACCTCGTCTTCATAAGCAAGGAGGTCGCCAGAGAGACTATGACCTGGAACACCGAGCGCACAGATGGAGTCTCCCAGATGTCATGAAGACATATGAAGACAGGACAAGGCGCAAAGATGTCCTGTCTTGGCGCTCGACGCACACAAATCTGGCATGCCAACTGACCTCCGTGACCTCCGTGACCTCCGTGACCGGGTTCCAGGTTCTGTGGGTTCTAAGCCCTTGGCGCAATCCTTTCATAGTTCCAGGTTCTGGTTCGTCCAATGCCATCCTCAAAGGTGGTTTGGTGCTTCATTGCTGCGCCATTTGATTGTGCTCCTACGAATTAAGGCCTGGTATAAAAATAGAAAAAAGCAAGATTGGAGAGTGAGAGCCACCAATTTGCCAGAGGAGATTGCAAGAGATGATGAACCTGTGCGTATTCAGATTGCCAAAAAAAGCACCTTGTGTGGAAGGAGCAACAGCTTGTCGCCAAGAAAACTTAGATTCCCGGCTCAATCTTTTTGACCTCGGAGTTCCGTTTGCGTTGGTTACTAGAATTATGTTCTCCTCCCCAAACAGGTCATGCATTAAGCCAGACCACGCCTCAATCCTTTCTCCACGGTACAAGTATGAGAACTTCCCAATCTCTCTCTGTATTGTGTACCAGTCTATCAGGTGTTTTTTTTGAGAAGGATCCTACTGACAAACATGAGTGGAGAAGCCCTTGCTTGTTGCTCCTCTGACATGAAGCAAAACAATGCGAAATGTCTCGTATTCAGCTTTCACAGAAGAAAACTATATATATATAATCAAAACAGTAGTGACAAAAGCGCACAAAAATAGATGATTCCCATCGTACTGCATTATCATTGCCAAAGGGCACGAGCCACTTCTTCAGAATTGAGACCGTTGGCACCATTGAGTCCTGTCATATCTGATCTTGTAGCCTTTGAGATAACGAAAGCCAAGGATATTTTCCACTGATCCGAAATCCAGTCATTTTACTCGTGCCGAAGAGGCAAACTCTGGATCCAAACTCATGGCATGACTTGACGAATGTCATAACCTGGACCTCATGAGGCGGTGAAAAATGCAATGCTCGCGCTCCAACCGGTCTCCTTCAGTGGGAGGTCGCAGCCAGTCACCTAAACAGAAAATAGATGCACCATGATGCACCGGACAAGCTCCAAGTCCTATCTAGGAATGAAATGGAATGAATTTCAAATGACACCCTTCGCAGCATCGACCGCGTGCATAGATGGGCTCATCTTTACAGTAGATACAGACATCTGCAAGTCATCTTTGCGCGACCGGATGACATTTCTCTGCTTTTTTGCATTTGCTTGTACTTTTTTATGCTTGGGCCCCCTACGCTCTGTTGGCACCCATTCTGAAAGATCCTCTTCATCAATGTCTGAGGAATCATAGGCAGTCCTGAAGAGCAATGGCTTCATAGCATGCATAGCCGCAGCATAGCTGTCATGCAGTAGCAAGGATAAGCTTTGAGGCAAAAAAAAACACAACAAAAGATCTGGCAAAAGTCTCCACAAAATCTCAATCCCGCCCAGACAAGTGAAGCCGAACACCCTACATAGTTGTAAGATATTGTAAGATGATGTAAGATGTCAGGAGTATAGTATATCAATTGTATATGATAGTATACCCAACATCACTGGAAGTTACAGTAAATCGCTTCAGCTCATCTTTCCCCATCTTTCTCCGACCTCTTTCGAGTTACTTCTTCCTCTTCCTCGCTGCTTGGTTGGCCCACGGCCTTCGGAGATGAACCAAGTCAGCACATCTGCAGATATTTCAAGTTGGAGCGGAAGATAGAGGAAGGATAGGCACAGCTAGTGTTCGTTCACTTCAAAAGAATCCTCACTTCAAAGTATTCAAAATAATTCAAACAGACCTGCAAATGAGCTCTGAATCCTTTGGCCTTCTCTTGCCTTCTCCTGCCTTCTCTTGGTGCATGGATCATTATGGATCTAGGATTGTCTGTTTACTTCTTGGGTTTCCTTCACGAGTGTCTTAGTCTTTGTACCTCGTTTCGTCATTGGCCTCCAAAGTGCGTTCCATGTCCCGAAAGTTGCCTTGCTTTGCTCTTCCCCGGCAACAACAATCTCTTCTTGTGCCCTGCAAGTTCGAGATCCCTACAGGCTCTATGACTGCAACACAGAACTCAAATTGAGCAGTGCAGGGCTGAAGCGAAAGCTACGTCACAAAGACAACAAAAAAATGAGCAATGGTTGTAGTCCTTCGGACCAAGACTTGAGGGAAATAAACCGGAAACAAACCTGTTATCGGGGAAGGCCAAAAGTAAAAAGCCTCTCAGCTTCATCTTCATTGTAGACCTCATGTGCCGTCACATCAAGTCAATAGTTCCAGGTGGAGGTCTGCTGAATGCACTTAGAAAGGCTGGCCATCTTTTCTGCGCAAAGACTAACTATATGTCTGGCAAGTGAAGACTAAGGGTCAAAGAATGATGAATCGTATCTCCACATTTCGTGGACTTGAACATCCACTCAGATCCACTTAAGATATTCCACACATGGCCGGAAGTCAAAATAGGGAAAAAGAATGGGCAAAATCATTGCTAGGACTCAGACAGTTGATTGTCTGGGAGAACTGGAGCCCTGCAGAGGACGAGAAAAAAGTACTCCCCCACTTTGATAAAAAAATGCACAGCACGCCATCAAAGACACAAGTGAAGTTCCACACAAAAGGGCAGCAATTGATCCCTGTTGCCTTCACAGGCTCCAAATTCGCTTCCAGAAAGTAGGCCCTGTTGAACGGTTGGCTTGCAGTGCTGGTGGCAGAATCCATCAAATTTTCAATACGGCCATTCTGGGCAACACCTCTCCTATTCGATGCTATTCGGTTGTGTTTTTCAATTCGTTCACATTGCAATAGCCTGTGATTGTGCTGAGACCGTTATGCTTTAGAATAGAAAGCTCCAAACATAAAGTATGATGAATTCGCTAGCAGCTCTGTGGCGAAGAAGTGTAGAAAAGGGATGTAGACAAATGGATGAACTGCAAAGTAAGTGCACTGCCTTGTCAACGGCATTCAGCAATTCTGCAACAGCATTCAGCGAAATTCTGAGGCGGCCAGCTTGACTGATTCGTCAGGCTCCATTTCGCAAAGTGCAATCCATGCGCCCTGGTTCAAAGGTTTTTGATGGCTTTTGGCAGAGTATTCATACAGTTTATACATTCTCCTTTGTCAGGTTCTCCAACGGCGTAGATTTGAAGCTCAGCTGATGGACATGTATTGTTTTGCGGTGAGGCTCTTTCATGGCATGAAGATTTCCTCAATTCCACTTTTCCAGTGAGGTAACTAGATTGAATTAGTATCTCGCCAGTCCCTCAACCCATCATATTGAGTTGAATCCAGTTGAATTGCTTGCTTTGGTCGAGGAGACAAAACCTTCTAAAGAAGAAAATCCACCATCCTGCCTGCTCGCCCCAGAAGGTTTCCAACGAGAGCGTCTGAGCAAGCAATGGGGGCTAGTGGTGAGTTGTTATGGAGTCTGAGAAGCCACAAGAATTGGGTTGCACCGGTGCAGGTGTTCCAGCGAAGAAACTGCCAGAAGACCCTTACCAAAGCACTGCTCAAGGTATAAATATGTATGTATGTATCTATAAGATTCTATAAGATTCTATAAGGCTGTGTCAAAGTGTTCAATTGATTGTTGCCATAGTGGATTACTTCACCGGTGAGATAGGATATAGTTATAGAAACCATATGATCATTTTTGGGGAGTGTTTCCATGACAAGCCTCGAAATCATTGCTTGGAAAGTGTCCCAAGTGTCCCAAGTGTCCCAAGTGTCCCAAGTGTCCCAAGTGTCCCAAGTGTCCCAAG
>Ga0126342_10008190_pt1 | contig 18705 bp, 20 predicted proteins | sample Cyp1metagenome_FD_92528 | JGI IMG/M metagenome (GOLD analysis project Ga0126342, IMG submission 92528) | Coral microbial communities from Lord Howe Island, Old Settlement Bay, Australia - Cyphastrea 1 metagenome | ecosystem: Host-associated > Invertebrates > Cnidaria > Coral ...
GGAAACACATGCGCGTTCCACGCCAACCTTCTCTCATCTTCTCTTAAACAACAGGAAACGCCAGGATTTGAAGTCCTGCAGCGTCGCTCTCTGTGCTATCACATTTCAGCTGCAGCCATGCTTCCCGAGAAATTGTGCTCCACTTGAGCAGAAAAATTGTCCTGCCATAGAAAAACATCCGTTTCCAGGCCAAAAAACAGCTATCGTTGCTAACTTTTTTGTATTTGTTTGATGTATCTGCTATCTAATGTTATATTTCCCTATCTGTTGATATAACTTTAACATGACTTATACAAGAAATCAATTACACAACATATAAAATGATTTGCATCTCAAGGTACATCATTGTATAGTATATATCATTATATATTAGAACTCCTTATGTATACTGTTCAAAATGACATTGAGGTTTGTCTAGATTATGTTTAGAGTTTAGATTCTGTGTTGGGTATTCCGTTCTCCGGGGGGGCACAAATGAAGACAGGTTCCTAGCACAGTAGCTGCAAAAAGCCGTCGTCTGAGGAAATGAGGAGGTGATGCAAATGTGTGACGTGTTCGACGCAAACATGTTTGAAATTCTTCCAGCATGGTTGAAACATGTTTTTAAAAAAGCGAAGATGTCTTGGACCCTCTCCGATTGTCGGATCTCGACCAGGTGTCTTCGCAAAGGAGATAGGTTTCTCCCGTGCCACGACGGCTTGCACTGCCACATCCGTGACATTCAGAGTGCCCTTGGGGCAAAAGTCATCGTATTCCTCGCCTTGGCATCGCCTTGGTCAAAGACATCAGAATCATCAGAAAATCCAGAACATGCAATACTGATATATCTATATATATATTATATATCAAGACTGATTATAAAATATTATAAATAATTTCATGTATATATCATTTGTCATCATTTGTAATTGGATTTCAGTTCTTGTACTGAAGACTTACAGCTTCTTGTCGGGAAGTTTAACATTGGTAAGACCCTATTACTCATGCCAAAAAGTTGGGGTCTTTTGCTTCTGCAGAATATCATGCAACCAGTCTTACCAGTAACGAGGTGTTGAGTGGGTTGAGTCACAACAATGAGAGGAATTTTTACATCATGAACCTAAATGCAAGATGCCGAAATCAGCCAAGGCACAGGCAATGTCGACGCTTTGGTCCACTGCAGCCTGCCCCAGGCGATCTCAGTCTCATGATGTCTCATGATTAAAAGGTCGAAAGGCCGCTCAAATACTCAGCAATGCCTTAACCCATGGAGTCTCAACGGTATCTGGCATAATAATGATTAATAATGATTAATAATGTATACTATGTCTCCATGTGTCTCCATATGTCTCCTTCAGTTTTGTCTGTGGGATGGCCTCGGTGCACAATGTGCCAATGATCGCCCGGAGCCGTGGAGGCCGTTGTGATCCTTGTGAGTAAGAATTCCATATTCAATGGTGCGCTCTGGTAGAGATATGTGCAAATGTGCCATTGAATTTGTATATATTATATATATATATTATATATATTATATATATATATATATATATTATATATATATTATATATATATGGTTCTTTTAATGAAGAGGTGTGACATCTTGTGACAAGATGATGGCAAATCAACAGATTCGGAGCAGATTCCATGCACAATTCTGGATCTCTCGATTGACACTTCGCTTGGGTCGAAGTCCTGGAGAGATTGAAGTGAGGAATTGGTGGTACATCTTGCAGGTAAATACTGTCGGGTCCTCAGCAATCAAGCTTCTCAGACGTAACAGACGCAACAGAGACATCTCCATCCCCAAATTCGTGGGGGACCCCAGGTGTTTGGCAACACCCTGCAGTCCCGGCACTTGCTCGGATCATGGCTGCATATCTCACCTGATGCTGCGGCTCATAGACATTCAAAACATAGTCATAAGCTGCTTGTTGTCCTTGGCGCTACAAGGTGCATCAGAACGCATGGCGATGACTATGTTTTTTAGCTTCTAGCGGGCTTGTGCTTGCAAATGCAACCACTTTCAATGACCAGAGCCTTGTTTTATTGCCATTTTACATCAATGAATCAATGCTGTCAATGCTGAATATCCGCATTTCACATTCCCAGTTTTGTGAATGCAAACCCTTTGAGTCTAGCAGCGATAGCACTGTGAATACATGCGCTCGCTTGCACCTGCGCACAGGGCCGATATTGAAGTCGAGGAGGGATGAGTAGGGATGAGATGGAAAAAGAGAAGAATGATGGCTACGATGGTATTCTCGCATGCGAGTCTATCAGTCTATCCGCAAGCAACAGGGCATCAAATTGAAATCCATTGGAATCCTATGATACTATGGATTTCTATCCGATTTCTATCCCGCCTGGGACGTGCCATAGCTCTGTCTGCACTGCATAGCTGGGCTCCTGCCCGGCGCTGCAGTTGTGATGCTTTGGCATTTCGTAGGTCGGAGGCATCCACCTCAATCTCCAATCTCTGGCAATCTCTGGCAATCTCTGGCGCAATGCAGGATTTCTCCCAAGGTCAGATAGGAATTGCAATGTGCTCAGAGATTCGGCTAAGATTTCGCCTGATAGTGTGAAGCCTCACCCCACACCCACCCATTCCAGCAATTCCATGCAATTCCGAGGTTTCATGTCCAGCCACTCCGTATGGACTGGCTTCAGCAAGTCTTTGCAATACCTCAGCAATTGGGAAATTGTGAATCCATCTGGCAAAAGGCTAGGGGAAAAGATGTGATTTAAGTCATTTAAGTCATACTGGTGTGCGTGTGTATACATTATTCAATAATATCATGTTAATATAATTAATGGCTATCTACCTACCTACTAGTATCCATCTATCTAATCTAACCTGATCTAATGCAATAGAATCGAATCGAATTGAATCTACAGTCATCTCATCCAATCTAATGCAATATCATGCAATATCTACACAATTTGAACCCGAGAAAATCAGAAGATCTCAGTACAATGGCCGCACCGAGGGGCTGAAGCTGTGATGCTTGGGCGTCACGCTGCACACGCCACTGGTCGATCTTGCCGTCCGGAGGATCATCCAAGGCCAAAAAGAAAAAGACCTCCGCGTGGCCACAGGACATTTGCCGCCGAGGTTCTGCGGGACAATGCGGGACATTTCAACTGGATTCTGTCTCAACCGTGGGTTCTGGTGCTTCGTTCATCTTTCGTTTCTCATCCTTCAATCCACCAAAAATCACCTACAAAAATCACCTAAAATCATAAATGCCGGTGGAAAGCTGCAGAAAAGGCAAACACATGGCATCTATGTACACAAAACTAGATCATCTAGATCCAAAGGTCAAGACGTCAAGACTCGCAACTTCAAACGCGACAAACTCATCCTGCCATTTCGGAGAAAGTATGGCTCTGATTTAGACCAGAACATGGCGCTGAGATTGTCACTCGACATGGGTCACGAGGGTCACGAGGGTCACAAACGATGTGGAATGATGTGGAATGATGTGGATGAAGGTTGATTGAATGCCAGTCGCCAATCCAAGCGTATGTAAACTCAGTGTGTGCCGAGAGGCATCGATTTCCCATGATGGCTGTCCTGGGACAGGCCTCCTGAGCATACAGAAATGTCCTAAAGGGACTGCAAGCATATCTGAAAACATTGAACGACAAATCTGGAATCTATATGAATCAATCACAATCGAACCCTTTTCATCCCTTTTCAATCCTTTTCACGTGAGGAAAAATGGCCTGAAGATGCAGCCATCCGGACAGGGTTGGCTCATTGCCTTCAAAGCGCAACAATGTCTCTTTATGTCTCTTTACACTTGTCATAAAAGTTTCAAAATGCTGCGGGCCAAGTCTCGTTATAGCCTCGAGAAAGCGACTCTTGATATTCTCACAGACTGCCCGCCACACCATGGCCCGTGCAGCACCGATGAACAGTACTGCAGCGCGTGGCACACTTGTGGATTGCTCCGCGTCTGCTGCCTCTGCTGCTGGCCTGAGGGTAGTGATTCTGTCCTTTTCGCGGGGAATTGTGACACACAGCATGATACAAAATGATACGCAAAGAAACGAAGCAGCTGCAAGACCATCGGCTGACTGCGAACCAGGAACTTTGCAGCTAGCTCGGCTTGCTCGGTTTGCTCTTTCTCTCCACGGGAAGCCAGAGAGTCTTCTGTGGATCCCTCAGCAAGGTGGAACGTAGCACTCGGGGCTTGTCTCACTCAAAGTTGTGATTCATGATCCATCATGGTCCTCTCTGGTCCTCTCAACCGTCTATGAAGGTTTGAGTTGGAAGATGTTGGAAGCCCATTGGAAGCTCTGACCAAATCTCACTGACTCCGGAGGACTGATACACCATGACACGCCAACGGTTCCAAGATGTTCCAAGATGTTCCGAGTACCAATGGGTAAAAGCATGTAAAAACTAGTCATCAAAGGGATGGGTGGAAGGATTTGTCACGGAGGTCAACAAACGCAAGCCTGGGCTATCTTTTGTAGTCCTTTGCGCTTATCAGGCTTATCACATCCAATCCTTTCATTTTTTTGCTCAGACTACATAGCTTGAAATTCAGATTCGCAGCTGCCACTGCCACCCGTTCCACCACTTTGGCATTTCAAGACACTGAGACCAAAACCAACTGGTCGATCTGTGGTGTCTTTGGCACTGGAGGCCTTGACACGGCAAACAGAGGCGTTCAAACAAGCACAGTGAGACACGGCCAGTACTGCTCTCTAAGTCTATTGGATTGGAGTTGTCACAAGGCAGTTTGAACTCTGAACATACACATCTTGCCATCTTGCCATGTCGCTCTTGCAAGATTCATGACGTGGAGAATCAACCACCAGCAGGATGGCAACGCGATTTGGGGATCAAAGATTAACACGTCCCCGATCAATCAAAAATTGAACAGTGCTCAAAACCTTCTGTCCTCCCGATGGTTGAAGGTGATAACGGTGATAACAAGTACAGTAACAAGCCCAATTAGACCACTTAGTATAACCTGGTCTAAATATAGAACCATCAACCAATAAAGTCAACAAAGGTGTTGGGCATTGCTCACTTCCAAGGTCTTGGTTGGTCCCCCGTCCCTGCCAGCTCTGCCCAGCTCAGTCGCGGGTGTATTCGGTAGATCTGCAGCACCATGCCTGTTCCCGCCGAGGAAAATACCCTTGGCCCTTGCCAAAATGCCAAAATACCACTGAAGTGGGAGATAGCGCATTGCATGTTCTCAGGACAGGATCCACAACGTGTTCGTGCAAAAATCTTTAAGTAATCTTTTCCGCAGGAAAGAATTAGAGTAGAGCATGTCATCAGACCCACAACTTGGTTTCAATTGGGAAGAGTTCAGCACTCGAGGGTAGCACCCTGAATTCTCTATGATAGTTTTACATCAAAACTCGAGTGTCACTTGCACCATCCAAACACACGGAATCCCGGAACATCCCGGAACATCACGGAACATCACGGAATCGTGTCACCAAGGAACTGCCAAATCCTCCGAGGCTCAAGAGACCGAGACATCGCCAGAAGCGGCCCATGGCGCGTCGACGTGCCGTGGTCCATGGCGATCAGAACTGTCGTCGCTGGATGTCGCGGTCCCTCTGCTCAGCTCTTGACGGTAAGATTTCAGGGGCTGAGATGGATCTAAAAGTTAGATCATCAGATCAGTTAGATATATTTTGATGACTTGTTGATGAATTTGTGTGTCACTCTGTCGATCTGGTGTCCAGCCTGACTGTGACTTGCTGAGGTGTGGATGTGAAATATCATGAAATATCATGAAACATCACTATGGTCTTTAAAGATCCCTTGACATTCTTAGGTTGAAAACAATCATTGATCCGCAGGATTCTAGCTTAAAGCCACACAGCTTGCGATGCACATGGCTAGTCCCAGCTGTAAGGGCGCGACATCTGCATCAAACAGTTGCAATTGTCTCTGACCTCTGACCTCTGTTGAAATCTGTCTACTCACATGCCTATTTTGCGTAGAATTTTCCCGTGAAGCCAACAAGTGACTACTTTGGCAAAATCACAAGACTTCTTCCAGCATAATCATTCAATCCACCTACTTCCAAGCTGATTTCTTTCATTCAATCCACAACTTGAAACAAGTCGAACAGTCGAACACATTGGGTCCGGACGACTCCTTCCAAGAATATCCCTTTGAGACCAGGTAGGCCAAATACTCTCGGAAGTGTGGGCGGGATTTGCTAGGCACCTGGCTATGAGTTTGCACGTCTGCGGATCTGCGGGCCACATCGGGCCACCCATTTTAAGGCCCTGCTAAATCGAATTTTCAAAATAGGATAAGCAAGAGCGTCACGTTGGGCCCGTTACGACCTTACCACTCACATCGACTTACAACCTCTCTTTATGCCTTCTTCACAAGCATCATGAGCCCAAGAATGACTTTCAGGAGAAACAACAAAAGTGATGAACAACAAAGAACAACGAAGAACAGTTTGCGTTATCAAAGCAACTTCGAACAAAGCACACAACACTGCGTGTCACTGCGTGCAGCACCTGCAGCCCCACCAGCACACGAGCCACGTCGGCACCATGGCCGCGGTAGTGGAAAAGCGACACGTTAAAATCTGCCGGGACGGGACTGCATTTGAAATGGTTTGAAAGCCATTACTCACGGTGCGTTGAAATGTTTCGAATGTTTAGAAATCGAGCAGTCTCAAAAAGCGGTTTTGTTTAATCTAACCAGACTACCTGGAGACGTGAATTCCTGGGCCTTCAAAAAGTCATGATTCCGCACAGCTATTTAGCACCTGATGGGAGCTGCTCCAGGAACTTCATCAAAGCTCCAGGTTTCTCTGGGAATTCAAAGCTGAAGAGACCTTCCTGTCGAGACAAGCTGCGCACTGCTTCGCACTGGTTTCAGCGTTTCACCACGGGTCGGTTTCTGTGAAAAACGAGGATGCACCTCGGCCGTAAGCTCCACTGGCGCGCGGCCACCTGACCGCACTCAGCCAGGTGTCTGACGCAACGTATCCGCACATATCCACAGTATCTGATATCTCTGCCGTTGGATAGTCATTGTGACATATAACGAATGACAACCAACATCAACACAAACATAACAATTGAACATAATGAATCAATACAAAAATAATGACACGACAACCTGACCTTTTGGACAGGGTGGATCCTGGATGATCGCACATGATCAAGTTTCTTTTCCCGAGTAAGCTTTGGCACAACTTCTAAAGCGGCATCCAGTTCTGAAGTGGTATCCAGCCCCCAATAGGTGTTTTATATATATATAATTATATATATATATGCACATGTTTCAAACAACTTCACTGCAGGATAGTGCCAGAATGGGATGCCATCAACGGTGCCTATGAGTCTTTTTCCATGGGTCTTGGCCAACTCGTTCTGACTGAGATCCAGCACATCGTAGCCCGAAGACCTGGCAACTGAGCTGTCACAGTTACTCCGAGTTACTCCGTTGCGTAGAGATCTGAAGGGGAGCAACATGGAGCAACATGCAGCAACTTAGTTTTCTATTTGTTTTTCTATGTTTGACCGGATGTTTCGGTTTCTCATGGTTTCCCTCAGCATCTGTGCATGGCCCACATGGCCCACATGGCCACCGCCTCAAACTGTCGATGGCCTTTTGCCGATCCGCATCGGAGGTGGCCTCAACGGGTGATCCTTTCCCACCAAGCAACAGCTCTGATGGAGATATGCTGATAATACGAAGTGGTTACATGCTATGCCTGATATCCATGCTGGATGTTTGGCAGTAGTTTCCAAATGTTGGTGAGAGTTCCCATACATTACATACATTCTATACATTACATATACAATATATACTGTACATACTGTACATACTGTACATACTGTACATACTGTACATACTGTACCATCTTCCGTGAAATCAACATGGATCAACATGGATCAGCATCACAGCCCTTGCCATCCTACCGAAGCCATGCCTGAAAGCTCATGAAGATACTGGCAGGATTTCCACCAATGCGGTAGGAAAACTCCTGTGATGATCTGGTCTTGGCTGTACTCCGTGTGCAGAAGAGGTCGAAGATTCATGGTACTTGGGGAACTTACTTATGTACAGTATTCTGGGTTTACTTATGCGCAGTATTCTGGCAGTGAGTGTTGACATTCATATCTGGACTGCTCCATTTGGTCAATGATCTAGCATCTAACTGACAGAAGATCAAAGACATTCAAAAAGAACATGTCAATGTAACATCGCTTCCATTGTCTTCCACCACCCATGTTCCGTGACGTTGCGCGGGAAAATGAGACGGTAGAAGTCGATAAAAGCTCCTGCAACATTGATGTAGGCTGATGTGACCAGTATTTTACAACTAAAAAAACACGACATCTGCACTGGTGATCTCTATCTTGACTGGTGGATGTTCTGCGAGAAAACACTATAGCAAGGACACAAGATGTGCATGCTTTCAAGATATCGAAAGATAAAACAGCTGCGGACTCATGACTTAGCCAATGACACAGCTGCATCTACACCACCCGCGCCTGGTTTTTCAGGAATATAAACTGCCTGGGCTCAAAGGGTGGGAAGCTTGTTCCCAGGCTGGCACTCCTGTCTATGGCTTGTTCTCCGCAGATCCTGTTGGTTCATGTTAGTTCCAAATAGTTCCAAATAGTTCCAAGTTCATGGCTTGGTGCCATTAAACATCATCAAACATCATCAAACCATGTCCCGAGATTTCCCAACCCGAGGGAAGAGAGTGGCGTCTGCCCAGCTGCGATGTGCGTCTCGGAGGTATCTGCTCGTTCAGACACGAAGCGCAACCGATCCTTGGCGGGACACAATGAATCGACTGATCCAAAGTTCGTCTTTGCTAAAGTGATATCAAGTGTAATCGGCAAGATTATAATTTTTATAATCATCAACTGTAATGATGAGATATTAATGATGTTATGATGAGTTGTACCTGTAACATCCTGTAACGTCTAAACTCACATGAATGTCACAGACTTTTGCAGGGAAGGCAGCAGCCAGTCTTAAATCCGAGTCTCGAAATCCATGTTGGCACCACTGCTCACTGCAACCAAGGTCCCCCCCTGTCGCAAGTGGATGATCATGACTGATCATGGAGATGATTTTCAATGATTTTGCAGGTTCAAAAGAATTTGCCCCGCCTCCCGGTCGCCGCTCTCGGCGTAGCGCTTCAGCCCGGCCGTGGCCAAGGCGCCCGCGGGCTCCAGGACCACACCTCATTTCGACAAAAAAGGAACGTATGCCTTTCGAAAAAAGGAACCTAAAGGAATTTATGGAAAACGATGGAAAACGTATTATCTTTCAGAATATGACATCAGAGGATTTGGGTGTTGAAAAAAGATTGTATCCATCAATCCTATTCTTGAAGAACAAGCAAGTAGTTCAAGTCTCCAATTCAAATTTCGATTAGAGTTCAGATCATTCACTTGTTACGTCACAAGACACCTGGTACAATGCAGCCATGACACGGGTATCTTTGAAGGAATCCTTGATGGCAGCACAGATCTCGTCCTAGGCATGGGAGAGCAGCTTTCCCGGGGACAAACCATGACAAACCATGACAAACCCTACACAACCTGCTGTACATATCTGTACATCCAGCCCCAAGATCTCCCAAGATCTCCCAAGGCACTGTGGAGACGGTGATCATGTCATCCACGTGATTGGAGCAAAGGCGAAACGTTTCATCCCCCACTCGCGCCACCTGGGCAAACGCTCAGAGCCCAATGATCCCGACGATCTCAGGACACCGATCCGGCCACATCTTTTCACAAACGAGTATACAAGATTATACAAGAAGATACAAGAAGTGTCTTTTTGAAAGGTGGAAATGGTCAGGCTGAATATGGCTGAATAGTCGTACAATGTTATGAACTTTTGATTTTGATTTTGTCCGCAGGTCAAATACGGATTTCAGGCATATGCAGGAAGTACGGTCAATGTGCAAGGAACATCAAGGAACATCAAGGAGCTCCCGGGATTTCAGAAGTTTTAGGATCTCTTCCCGTGGCAATCGTGCCGGATCCCTTGTGGTTTCACAATGTATCATCCCTGCAGGCTGAGGGACGGCAGCACCATCTGCAAAGAGGCCGACCTCAGCAAATCTCGGCTTAACGGCTGTTGCTATGACCAGTCCTTTGTCTCAAAACAGACACAGCATGACACAGTTACAGCTAAATCATGTGAAATCTAACTGTGACAACCTCTCCGCTGTCAAGTCTGTATTTCTGTGGCAATGCCACCATGCCCGAAAGGATTCTGTGTGTGGCCGTCTAGTGCCAGTATATATACTGTAGTGTTTTAGAGAGAGATTTCTTTATGTATGTAATGTAATGTAATGTAATGTAATGTAATGTAGTGTGGTGTGGTGTGGTGTGGTGTAGTGTAGTGTAATGTAATGTAGTGTGGTGTGGTGTGGTGTGGAGTAGTGTAGTGTAGTGTAGTGTAATGTAGTGTGGTGTGGTGTGGAGTAGTGTAGTGTAGTGTAGTGTAGTGTAGTGTAATGTAATGTAATGTAATGTAATGTAATGTATGTATGCATGCATGCATGCACGTATGTATGTAAGTATGTACGTACGTACGTATTGTATTTTATGTATAGACTCATGACATATACATTTATGCCAATTTCACTCTTCCAGCTGAGACACTGAAGGTAATGTTACAATCTCCTTGGCACGAAGACTCTCGGTCATCGCAGCACTGTCGATCGCTTCGACACCGATGACCTTCGATGCGCAACGAAGTGACATCATGGAATTGAAACCATGAAGACTCGAAGACCATTGATCCTTTGCTTCCCTGTGCCTGATCGAGGCTTACCAAAATGCCAAATGCCGCAGCTTGTTGGTGATCAAATATCAAATGTTCCATTGAGGTAGCTCACGATCTCATCTTCGTCATCAGTTTGAATATGACTCAGAGACAACTGGGATCTGTATGATGTGTTTGAATCCGGCTTGAGTTGCACATCTGCCGAATTTCAAGTCGCATCCCTCCTTTGCCCCACCCGGCCTTGATCTCAGGCTTCACAGCCTTCAGAAAAGCAGCCACACCCGCCAAGAGACCGCCACCGCCCACGCAGCAGAACACGGCCTCCACCTCTTCCTACCGTCGCTGTGAGAAAAGTTGTGAGAAGTTGTGAGAAGCGGTTCCTGATACAACATGGTTCTTCTCAAAGGAACGCAACCACAACCATTTTGCCAGCTCCCACGAAGACCAGAACACTGCTTGGAAAAAACAGAGGGACTGCTTCCACTAATAGTCCTGATTCATCATGATCATGATTCATTATGATATTGGGAGAACCCAACAGTTGATGCGACGTGCTTCAGCCTGTGTGTCCTGTCTTGCTGTCTGTTTTTGGATCTCTGTGCATGGATGGAAGATGATGGAAGAATGGCAAACGGCACAGCGATGCTGAAAAGTTGGTCTTGCGATTCCATTTCCCACTCTGCCCACTCTGCCCACTCTGCCCACTCTGCCCACTCTGCCCACTCTGCACCTTTGTCGTCTGCTCAAGGATCTCCTAGACAGGTCACTGGGGTCACTAGGGCTTGTGATGGCTTTCTATCTGTCCATATTGTCGGAAGTTTGACTTCTAAACTTCCTTGATGCTTCCGAGCGAAGCCAGTCTTTATGCTCACTTTCAGGTTGATGAACAGCCATGCCAGTTGTGTAGTAACTACATCGTATTACATCACTTTACAATGTGTCAAACAGCTTGGTAATTGTTGGAAGGTTCTCCAAATGGTCCTTTTACATCCTTTTACCAGGACGCTCACTCACTCGACACTTGCCTTGCCAATGGTGCCTTGCCCAGCAATCACCAAGGGATCGTTGAACCTCAGAATGTCTCAAAAGGTGGTTGACACAGTTGACACAACAATCTCTCACCGCAGCATTGTTGGAATGCGTATTGATGACTTTTGATGACCCTATTGATCCCTGTTGATCCCTGTCTCAAACTCTGGGGTTAAGGCTGGTCTTTCAATATATGTCTGCATCCCGGGCTGACGCCTGACTCCCCCTGGCTCTAAGACAAGCAGCGGATGCACAAGGACTCGGCCTTCAGCTTTCATGCATTCCTTGGTCCAAGTTCCGTTTTCATAGAGAAACTAACCACAAGACTTACAACCCTCTGAGGGTCATGACTTGGCTGCAGTATTCAAGATTCGCATTGAAAAGAGTCGCTGTGAATGCCGTACACCAGTCAAGGTCTTACAAAGTCTTACAAAGTCTTACAAAGTCTTACAAGGCTTGTGGTCCAGAAATGTCCAGAAACAAGTTGCTGGACTGGATCCAGTCGGACCAGGATTCAACTTCGCTGTCCCTCCCAACATGTCCCAACAGGTGATGCCTAGAGGCCAGTGTGGCAGCATAAGCTGCATCATAGTTGTCTCCAACGAGAATGACTTCGGACTTCGCGTTGGAGAACCTCCCGGAGGTTTGGCTTTGCTCAACTTTGTTCATCGCGCAGAATGTCAGATGTTTGAGATCGATCTGCCCTCTGGATTGCAAATGGAAATGGAAGCGTCAAAATAACAGACACATAAGACACATATACAAGTACCAAAACATGATACATGTTCATACATGATCATATATGAGCATACATAGATATAGGATGATATAGGCAGATTGGTACAGTCACTGCGTTTCTTGATCTTTGGAAATCGTCAAGCTGGGATCTTCCTGCAGCGAAGCACCTGCGCACTGCGTCCACCTTGATGTTGGGCGTTGTCTGTGGCATAAAGATCTTTGCCTGGCGAAGTGAGAAGGCCTTGAAGGAAGTGAAAACATGAAGCCCCAGGCATTGGATCCTTAGATGTCAACCCTTAGCCCCCGGGCCCTTGGTGGTTCAAGGATCTAACAGCTTTACAGATCTTGGCCTCTTGGCCTCTTGGCATTGCTTTGAGATCCGAATGACCCTCACCCGAGTCGCACCGAGATGTCCAGAGCAGCTGCGGAGAAGGCCACGCCCTGCGCGTGGTTCCCAGCGGAGCAGGCGCAAATGCCCATGGCCTGCGCAAAGAATCCAATGTCTTTGTCTCAATTCTTTGTCCACATTGGAGTTTAGAGCGATAATTATGGCAGCTATTGGCAACTGTTGATCAAATTGAGATCAGCATGCTATAGGCATGGTTCCTTACTCACGCTACTGATAGGTTTCCACGTCAAAAGATCTTTGCCACTCATCCTGCTCACCTCCTCACTCTGTTTTCGCAGACAAACCGCATGATATCGAATGATCATATTGGCCATATATATGATATATATGGCCAAACATGCCAAAATCGCATTAGCCAAGGCAGTTGAACTCTGTTAAACTCTCTGGCCTTTTCCTCCGGCGTCCTCAGCTTGTGATTTTGTCCACATGGAGCCCACCACATTTGGAATTGGGATGACTTTGGTCGCGCAAAAGTGCCATGGGCTGGTTCTGTTGCTTTTTTGCACTTCTCTCAAAACTTGGGGGACACAGACCATGGCACTTTTGAAAGTTTGAATCCATGGCATCCAAATGGTGTCTGTGAAAAAAGAGATCAAATTGTTGAGATGAAGTGCTACAGAGCAAGTGGTTTCTGCAGAGTGGATTGCAAGGCTTGAAAGAACTCTCCAAAGCATGTGATAGACCATTTGGAGTCTTAGAGGTATATATAAACATAAGTTGAGTCGAATGGGGTAGATTGCAAGCAGCAATCTACTTACCGACCAAACCAAATAGCCGAAACTGGCTTGGCCAAGCTTGGCCAAGCTTAGCCAAGCTTCAAATTCACGATCTTGTTGTAAGCACCTCTCAGCTTGAAGCTGTAGACACTTTGTTGGTCTTCACCTGCACACGATGTTCGGAGCATTCGCAGCAACAGGCAAATCAGGACGAAACCGCCGCCAAGTCGCGTTTAAAGAAGACCCGGCTGCCAGTGCTCTTCGAGAGTCCAGGGGCAAAGTGCAAATCAGTTCTTTTGCAAACGTCATAGACCTGCAAAGGTCCAAAGTGTATCAAAGTGTCTGATGTCACACTTGCAGATACGACGGTAATTACGGAAATACCCAACACTCTCTGCCAGATCACCCTATTGTCAATTTAGAGACATTTACTGTAGAGTGTATTTCTACACCGCTGAACACTACAGCTGTTGCTCTTGCGAGCCTTCGCATTCAGAATCATGTTGAGATAGGCGCTGTGGTCCTGAGCTTCTATGGACATCTGTGGGTGAAACCAACGTGCAAAATGCTGGAGGAAGCATCAGGCGCAACAAAGTGTGGCATACGACGTGGCACTGCAATGCAAACCCAGCTTCCAGCACCTCACTAAATCCACGAAGCTGCATACGTGGCACACGACGTGTCCCACGCGGAACAAGACCAGCCATGGCGCGTGGCACCATTGCGCAGTTCCGTGGGCAGCACGCCACAACTTCTACGGCTATGACAATCAAGGACACCAAGTGCATCTCTCGCTATCAAGACATGCATTCTCCCGTTTGGATTGAAAAGACTTTAAGATATGATATTTTGGTGCTCAGGTGCTCATATGGAAGTACTGAGATTTGGACTCCCCGAGTGATGCTGCTGAAAGATGCTGAAAGATTAAATTGATATAAATTGATTAAACCTGGAGAACTCTTTTACTCTTTTGCCTGTATCTTTTGTGTTGGCGGATACCGTCTCCGGTCATTGAAAATTTGAACCATCGATATCTAAGGCAACGTGATAGGGTCTACGACGCTACGAGCCAAAGCCAGCTGCAGTGGGTTGCATTTAGCCATCGGAGATCCAGTTTGGAAAAGTAAAAAAATCTGCAACAAGACAAATCTATAAGCAACATAATTAAATCGCAATGACTTTTTAAATACTTTGAGGGACTTCAATCGCTTATGGTGTTTTTTCCCCTTTTTTAAGACATCCGCCTGGACGGTAGGCGAAGGATGGCGAAGGATGGCATTGGTGGCTTGTTTCACATCCCGAACGGATGCGGCCAGGTCCTCGTGTCCAACACGCCTGGGTCTGCAGGGGTCGGGCCCCGAGGGCCCTCGGAGTGGGTGTGGCTTCCTGGTTGTTGGCCATCAATTTTGCTACATAACTCTATAGTCCATTTATTGATTTATTGAGTGCCAACATGTGCCAACCACTGCTCAGGTGATTATATCATGTATAATATTAATGTAGGGTTACAAATGATGAATCGGTTGCTTTCATTTAAAGTCTACTCTTATCACAAGAGTTGTGCTGGAATGGTTGCAGGAAGAACCCAAAAAAGGTTCCAAATGTCTTTGGCCACTTGCCCATTGTCGAACCACCAGACCCATGGCTTTCGGCAATCCCAACAACTGGTATTGCCCCATATCTGCTATTGTCAAACCAAGCCCTTGCTTTTGCCACATTCAATCTCCACTATAAGAGGATAATTCATTGATATTCATTGCATCTTGAAGTTTATGATCTCAACGAAACAAAGACAGCCATCACGATGCTGAAAAGAAAGTTTGTCGCTACACTTTTTGGTGAACTTCTCCGACTTATTCCGACTTCGTCCAAAGAAAAGTGTTTCGGGTCCCGGCGGCCGATCTTGCGGCAGTTCCACCTAAACCAAGCGCCGTGACTTTGTTGGATTCTTTGGATCCAATTTGATCCAATTTGCATAATGTGTGGTACAGGACATTGACGAAATATATGACTCATATTATCTCATATTATCATATGACTATGAAAAAAACGATATCTGGTTAGACCTTTCTTTCATCACTCTTTCATCAGCCTTATTCTAATGTACTGCAGGAACTGCAAAACAATGTTTGATTCTAGAAAACTCTGTTCTCATCTGTGGGGATGACACATTCAATATTGCACAGCCATTCGACATCTTTGACAGTCATTGACATTGATGCGGAATTTCATCATGACGCCAGTGACTCCATGTTTCAAAGCTTTCCCCTCCCCAGCTGCTCAAGCTACAGTCGCATCATGTCGCATCTCTTTCCGTGCAATGGCAATGTCTCAATGGGCGGAACAGCGCAGCGTTTCAAGGAGATTGGTGGGTCCAAGGGTACTCCCCAAGCATCTTGTAGAGTGACACCAGTTTGGTTCAAATACGTTGAAAGGATCGTTGAAATGCACTTTCTTGGGACTGTTTCCCTTTTTTGAATCTCTGCAATGAGCATGGTTCAGATTTCAGCCACGAATTCCGATCTTCGATGGCTTCTGACTTTCGGATGTTTTTCGGAAATTCAGCGACTCACTTTCGGATCTTCCAAAAGTTTCCAGTACCCAGACCATCCCAGACCAATCATCCAACGTGCTTCCTGAATTTGAAGGACATGAAGCCACTGGTGGGCTAGCCGCATCAAGATGCGCGGTCCCCAAGACAACGTGATAAAAGCCATAGAAACTTCAATGCCGGAGCCAAGAGAAGCTCACCCGTTCTTCATTGTCAAAGCCGTATCCGATCCTTTCGTTGGAACATGTTGGATGTTGATTTTAATTTCTGAATCGCTGGTGAGATTCCTATCTGGATGATACGGGTAAGATTCCATCCATCTCCTGCCAGCACTTGAAAATGTGTCTCCTAGTTAACACAGTTAACACATTCCACAAAAGTGTGCCTGAAACTGCCCGCATCGTTTCATCTCTTTTTTGGGTCCCTTTTTTCTCCAAATCTGCCGGCTTAAAGCTGGTCTGGAATTTCACCATGCACTAAAGGCGCGTGAGAGATCTGCTTGTTTCCCTGTGAGGCGTCGGCGAATGGGCTGCGTTCCGTCCTGGGATGAGCAACTGCACGGACAAAACGAAGAGTTGAAAAGAGTCCCTGCACAGCATAGGTTCGGGATGAGTCCCGAATACACAGAGCATATTTGATTGATATCGGTGATATCGGTGATATCGGTGATATCGGTGATATCGGTGATATCGGATAGTGGAGCTAGTGAAAATCCGTGCCACCATCTACCACCCGCACACCCATCACGCATCCTACTGCCCTGTCCAGAAGGGGCGGTCGAGCTGTACGACGAAGCGCCCAGGGAGCCACTGCACTGCCTGGTAACGGAATGGCAGGACCGGTAGAAGGCAAGGGCAAGGAGCGATGTTGGCTTCATGGAATGTCATCTCCCAAGATGTCCCAACATTTCCCAAGATCACACAACCTGGTTATCGAATTTATTGACCAGGTCTTTCCGCAGTGGCCAGGATCTAAATGTATTTGGTTCTGCACCTTCCACTTCTTATTAAATAGTTTTGGAACACCGTCACCTCAAAATCCCTGTACACTCTGTACACCAGTATGGACATCCATGGACATCCCAGATATGAATGCTCATCATGTGCTCATTGTGTGCTCATTATGACCATCCATGCAATTTTACGCCAAAGACTCCTGAATCTCCACGCATTCCAAATCATGCCGCCTTCGATGCGTTGCAGGCTTTGCGTAGGCACCAAGATCTCCTGAAATCTGCTGAAATCTGCAGAAATCATGTGAAGCCACTGTGAAGCTGCCTGGAGATGCCGAGGAATGTATTTGTTGACGGCCGCTGAATGGGAGCAATTTGTTCTCGAAAGTGTTTGTTCGGTACAAATTGCTCCAAATTGGAGAATCAAATTGACCCGAAATTCAGAAAAATCAGGAAAGGTTCTCGAGAGAAATCCCATAGTCATCATAGTCACCATAGTCCAACACTTTCGGCTCCCGAAGCTCCTTGGTCTCAACCTCGCCAAGTTGCTGCGAATGCATTCAATGCCATGCCATGCCTTTCATCATTGGCTGAGCTTCCCGACACCTCCAAGCTGCTTCAAGCGCCGATGCAAATCATCCACCTGCACAGCGTCGCCACAAACATCAACAAACTTGTTACATCTACATCACACGATATCACACGATATCACATGTATGACCTGTCTATGACCCTTCTATGACGCATTTATATGTTATATGCATCTATGACCCATCTATCGTATGACCCTCCTGCAGCACTGCATTTCTCTCAAGAAAAATGTCAAAAAAAAACGCCATGGCTGATGCGAAAGCTTCATGATCACAGAACCTTAGTAATCGTGCTGTTCATGTTGATGTACAAGTACAATGATCATGTCACTAGATGTTAATATGGTTGAAGGATAATTAGATTCTATGTGATTCTATGATCCACTTTTCAGACTCCACGATTTTTTGATACGTGACATTCCGTGACATGTCACGGATATCGCATGACGCGATCATTTTGAGCCCAGCCCAGGACACTGCTGTTGCTCTGTCGGCCCGGCTCCGGCCTTGTTTCGGAGGAGCGTCAGCCGCTGTCCCTGGCGTTTCCGCTGTGGACACCGAAACACTTTGTCCCTGGCGTTTCCCTTTCGCAATTCCTGAGAACTTAAAAGAGAAACTACTTTTGGATACTTTTGGTGGAATCTGAGCAGTAGATCAAACTATTTCAAACGTTATCGTTATATATTCAAACTATTTCAAACTGAACTCTCGAAAGAACCCGGTGTCAAGATCCACCTGGTTCTCTTCCTCTGCTAGAAGAATCTCCAAATGCTGTCGGACCTCCAACGATGCAGCGCTGGAGTGCAGAAGGGATCCTTTTTCGAATTATCTCCATGGCCAGTTCCTAAGACACAAATCCGCCGACCCCAGCAAACTGCAGGGGGAGCGCGCCCGAGAAGAAATGTTGTTGCTAGGTCCTTGGCTGCCACGGTGTTTTGGTGCTGCGAGCAGGTAGCCGCAGGGCTGGCTAATTCCA
>Ga0126342_10008191_pt1 | contig 18704 bp, 7 predicted proteins | sample Cyp1metagenome_FD_92528 | JGI IMG/M metagenome (GOLD analysis project Ga0126342, IMG submission 92528) | Coral microbial communities from Lord Howe Island, Old Settlement Bay, Australia - Cyphastrea 1 metagenome | ecosystem: Host-associated > Invertebrates > Cnidaria > Coral ...
GTATAGTGAGGTATGCCTGCAAGTTACCCTCTGGTTATTTAACATAGCCATGGTATAGATGGCCCATAGAAATAGATGGTTTACAGCTTTTACCTATTATAAATGGTGATTTTCCATGGCGAAGTTAGTCATAACCGGTAAGTTGTCGTTGGATGTCTTGAAACACTTTCTGACTTCTAACCACTGGTCTTTTCAGACGGGAGCGGAGACAGATTCAAAGTGATCCCGCCCTCTGAAGGCCCTTGGTACTTCGAACCAAGCGGATGAGGTGCGGACATCCCGCGAGATTTTTCGGGTGCAACGGAAAGGGATGGGATGGTTGGGTGGTTTGGTGGGTATGTGTCAAGATTGCGAGCCATAGATGGCCCATAGAAATAGATGGTTTACCTATTAATAGCATGGTGATTTTCCATGGCGAACTGTGAATGTCATAACCAGATGGATTATAAATGGTGATTTTCCATGGCGAACTGTTAGTCATAGATGGTAAGTTGTTGTTGGATGTCTTGAAACACTTTCTGACCACTGGTCTTTTCAGGGAACACAGGAGACAGATTCAAAGTGATCCCGCCCTCTGAAGGCCCTTGGTACTTCGAACCAAGCGGATGAGGTGGGGTATCAACTGGATTTCTTCCATCCACCGTAGGTTTTCCCAGTGAAATTTGGAGATGTTGGGGAAACGGACGCCTTGACATCGGAGGCTTCCGCCACGACAGAGGTTGAGGCACACTGGAATCATGGTTAGGATTCGGGACATCATCCCAATAGTTGGCCGAACTATTCAGATGAGTGAAATATGATCATTTACCCAGCATCTATACATAGCTGTTCCAACATATTCCAATTTTGTATTGTTGTGAAGAAACACAGGGAAAGCCAATGGTTGGTTTGCAAGTCCATGGTTGAGACGGCGAGATGTATCTATAAAATTGTATATAAACATTTTTTTTTTAAACGACCCTTTATGATGTTTTTGTATTATACACATGAAGCAATTCAGCCTATTGGTGGTTGAACCTTGCAATGTAGATTTGAAACGGTGGTTCTGCATTCAGGTCTGTGAACGTCTTTATCCATACCTTGGGCATGGGGTGATATTTCCTACATTTTCTCATAAAAAAGTGACATGGTGATAGTGATGACTGTGGTGAACCAAACAACAACTCCTGGTTGGTGGTTTGGAACATGAATTTTTATTTTTCCATATATTGGGAATAATCATCCCAACTGACTTTCATATTCTTCAGAGGGGTTGAAACCACCAACCAGACTCCCATGTTTGATGAACGCGAAAGCCGACACGATAAGTTGGTAGGTAGTTCCAGGATTTTCCCACGTTTGCTGACGCCGGAGGGAAATCCTATCCAATCAATCCCATATGAATTCCATATAATCTCATATAATTCCCATATAATCCATATGGTTTTGTTGGTTTTTTTCCACCCAGCGGTTTTGACTCCGCTTGGATCAAAGGCCGTCGGGCTCAGAACTTATGGGGCGCAGAATCCCCAGATGGAAGTCATCACAAAATTCCGGGATGACTACCCTCTGGTAAACATGCAAAAAACTATGGAACACCACCGAACTCATAGGTAAATCACCGAACTAAATGGGCCATCTTCAATTACCGGAGGGTACTTTTCTATCGTTTTTGGATGACTTTTTTGGCCCTCTTGAACTGATAGATAACACTAGCGACACCACGAATACCAAAGAGCTCATCTCATTCAATCCAAATTAGGTTTGTGATAATTCTCACCAACAATAACTTTGAGAAATCCATATATATATATTATATTATATATATTATATATATATATATATATTATATATATTATATATATATATATATATTGTATATAAATTTACATATTTCCCTATGATGCTTGAAAACACCATGTTTGCAGCAAGAACCAGTGTCCCGTACAGTAGTACTGGATCATCATCATCATCATCATCAGCATCAGCATCAGCATCACCAACACCAACACCATCAACATCATCAACAACATCAACAACTCCCGTGCCGCACATCCTGATGCAACCCCGTGCTTGCGCTCGTCGCTCGTCGCTGGCGCCATGGGTTTGACGCCCTCCAAGATCAGCCAGCGGCCCTCAGCGCCGTGCAAGCCGCTGAGCCTCAGCCACTTAGGCCACGGGGATCTACGGAACACTGGGAATACGCTGGTTGTAAGCATTTTAATGGGGAAACATTCGGAATTAACAGTCAACCTGTGATTTTGGATGGGAACCAATGGAAGTCAATGGGAATTCATGGGCTGCCCAGGGGACGAGTTGTTCTGCAACCTTTGTCATGTCCCTTGGCGGCCAGCCGTGCCAAAAACAAGGGCAGAACGTGTGGAAAACGGTGAATATGGGGTCCATAAACAAAAGACCATATTTCCAGGAACTACACAATTTACTGGGGAATTCCCCATTCTTTGTTGACTAGCTATCACTATCTAGACTATCTCATTTATGACTAGACCCCCATCCATTTATCACTAAGATTTTTACGATCAACATCATTCTTGTCGCATAAAAACCGCCAAGTTTTTGTCATATTCCCCCCAGAGTGCCCACCCAAAAAAAGCGGAAACATGGATATCAGTTGTTGCGAAGGTGAGGCATTTGCCGGATTGTTGGGGGTATCGCTTACCCCCATGCAATAGTGGTTAAACGATGTTTTAAAAATACTTTCTTGATTTAAAGATGTTAAAAACACTTTCTTGATTTTCAAGGACCTTAGATTTCAATTGACAGTGTTGATCAAGATGGATTCTCTGTTCGAAACAGGGAATACAATTCTGAATGACATGAAGATTTTCAAGATCCAAAAACATCTATATTGTCGGAGGATCATGGAATTAACTAGCCATGATTTTTTTAACCGGCTCCCATGAATATGGCTTCCAGGGTCAAAAGCCTGGTACCGTGCCGTGAAGCCCAAGTCATAGCTGGTTGGGAGCTGCTTGGAGCCATGGATATTTATCTAGGCTCCCTATCAGTCGGGGAGCCGTGCCTGGGAGCTACGCGTTAAAAAAGTTTCCAAAGCACATGATCATGAAATGATAGCTGGGAGTATGAACTAACTTACAACAATAATATATGCTATTAATATATCATTAATATATTTATGCTATTAATATATGAAAATCTTAGAACATTATATGAACTAACTATATATATATATATATAATTGATGTTCTAAGATTTTAGAATATTATATGATTAAATAGCACACACACATATATATATATATATTAAATAGCTATTAATGATATCGTGGGTTGAGTACAATAGTAGGTTTGGCTGGATATTTAAGGGTGGAATCACTGGATGTCATATGGGATCTTGGGATGACGACGTAGATCGACTATCATATCATGCCTTGAGTATAGTAGTAATAAAAATACTAGAACTATATTACTCTTAATATATTTAATACTACTCTTAAGAAAACTATCCTAGTAGCTATGAATATATATATATATATATATTTGTTTCACTACTATTTATATAAATACGAACAGCTGTTTAATACAGTAATCTGGTTGGTGGTTTGGAACATTTGGATTATTTTCCATTTCATATATGGGATAATCCACCAACCAAAGGTCTCGGTTCAATCGGCACAGTGCCAAGGGCGCCCCCCGGTCGATCCGTAACCTTAGCGAGTGTCGCAATTTAGCTCGCGGGCACCCTTGTTTGGCCATCTTGGGTCGCCTTTTTTCGCTTCTGCAGTGTGCGAAACACTGGTTGGCCAGACTGATCTCCGCCCTGGATTTGACAAGGGGGACTTTCAGTTTTTTCTGTCCTGGTGATTGGCTGTGGTTTCAATTGATTTATTTCTTGAACCGGGCTCTTTCATTCTGGATCCATACCTCTGCAGGTGGGTTACACCTGAATCAATTTATTTGACAATTCAATTCACATTTCTTTTGCACTTCTGCTGGTGTGCGACAACGCCGGGTCATTGACACTGTGGTATTTTCCTATATGCTTCAGCTGACCTTGCTTATATTGATTTGTCAGGTTGGCGGGTTTTTCTTTGACCTTCAGGCGAAGGGCTCGGAGACACAGAGCTTTGGCTCGTCATCGCTGGTTTTTGCACAAAGCAAACATCAAGCCCTTGGACGCGCGAGCTCTGGCAGGAATTTATCAGCATTTGTCTACACATCATTCCAAGGACGTCAGGTTTTTGAGTGCCATTCGTCGATCCATTGCGATAGCTATGGCCCACCAAGATCAGTTGTTCCCCTGGCGTTGCCAGTGCGGCAGCCTCAATGCAAAGCGGGCGGTCCATTGTCCGATTTGCGCTCAGCACTGGACCTCAGGAACCCCCCATGCAACTCAGCCCAGGGCACAGGGTTCAGGCCAGAATCGACAGCAGCGCTGGCACCAGCAAGCCCCGAGGCAAGCCCAAAGCTGGAAGCAGGAGATGGAAACCAGAGAGCAGGGGCAATGGGTCAAATCCCCCCGCCGCCAATCCCCCAGGCATCGCTCGAGTTCCAACCGAGCAAAGCCAAACAAGGGCAAGGGCAAGGGAAAGCAGAAAGGTGGTTTGGTGCCCCAGGTGTCTCAGGACAATTCGGAGGTCAAGCAGCAGTCGGGACCGCCCGCTGTGTTACCCACCTATCAAGAAGCACCCTGGCTGATGGCACCCCCGCCTCCAATTCCGCCGATCACCCAGCAGGCCGATCCAAGTGCCACTGCTGCCACGGCGGCAGTAAATGCTGCCGAAGCCAAGCTGAGGTCTATGTATGCCCTACTCGAAAAACACCCCGAAGGGCTACATCCCGACATTCAGAAGGAAATGAAGGAAGTGAAACTCAAGGAAGGGGAGGTAGCGATCAAGTCGTTACACAAGCAGGTCAATGCCTTGGGAAAAGCTCGTACAGAGCTCCAACACGCCAATGCCGCAAGATTGGCATTGCATTCGTCCTGGCGTGCCTTCCTGGTCGAGCAAGTGTCCAAATGGCAGGCCTATTCCCAGCAGTTTCAACAACAGGAATCAGCGCTGGCCGAAAGAGTCTCTGCAGCGCGCACTGCGTTGGATACAGCTCGCTCCAACCTAGCAGTTTCCCGGTCACTCCTTCAGAAGGATCAGCAGCAGGAAGAGGCAGAGATTACCACCGTCAGCGACGACGAGGAGGAGTCTCGCGAATCCAAGGAAGCTGCGAATTCCAGCGCAAAGAAGATCAACGACAGTCTGCAGCACTTGGGAGAGAGTTTGCAGAAATTGAGTGCAAATGCGGACGAGATGATGATTGCGGAGCAGCAAGCCCACAAGCGTCAACGGGTCGAAGCCCCCTCGGAATCACCAGGGGTGGCTGCTATGGACGATGGTGCTCCGCATTTTCATTAGGCCGGATTGGTATGACTTCTAAGTATGCTGTCCATTGGCCGGTGTCAGTAGGCATTTTGCCTGATCCTGATGGTCTTGTTCACCAGTGGCAACACTCCATTGTGCGTGATGCTGATTTCTGCTCGGTGTGGGAAGCCGCTCACAGGGCTACAGAACTCGCATTGCAGTTTGGATGTTCCACTTTCCATCCTCCAGCCCCATGTGTCAAACAAAGTGTTCCGCGTGTTGGTCGAGCCGCTGTCACTTTCAGTCCCATGGTGGAAGTTTTGATAGGTGCAGAAGATTCAATTCGCATGGCCCAATTGCAAGTGCCAGCCGAAGTGCTTGGCATGCCAGACAAGCCTTGGTCCAATGCATACAATCCCTCCAATGTTCCGCGTAGCCTTGAGACATTTCAATATCATCGTGACTTGGGTTGTCCGATTGAGTGTCTCTTTGAGGGTTTTGCTGCTTCGAGGTCTCATGGCTTGGATTCATTTGCATGTGTAGTGCAGTCAGCAGTACCTCTGCTTAGACGTTTTGCCCTTCGGTGCGTGTTCCAAGTTTGATGAATTGGATGTGTTTACGAAGATATTCATTTCCGATCCTCTTTTTCCATTTTGCTTGCGTTCCTCAGTTAATTCGCAGGGTTTTGAGAGGCACGAAGATGCTTCCAATTTTGTAGACGCACATGCACAGGAGTTTGTCGACCACATTGATGCTGCCGACCTCCGTGGCGATCCGCTGTCAGCAATGGCCGTGTTGATCCCGGAGTCATCTCAGTTGCGTCGCATCCGAACATCCCCTATGCTGGCCAGGGCACAATTGAAGGCTAAGCCCATCTTGTGTCCGCAAGCAGACGGTTCTGACGGTTCGTCTGGTTTTTCACCAGGCACACATATGGCAGGACAATCCGCCAGTCTGATGTCCCGTGCCTCCCAGCCGTTGCAGGTTCCGCCGTTCGCTTTAGACATCATTCGTTCACTGCCTGTTGAATTTCAAGCCAACCCGGTTCGCATTGTTCAAGGTGTCTTGGTTCGTTCTTGGTTGCTGCACCATGTTACTTTTCCACGATCCTTGAACCCTAGGCAGGCAGTATTGAGAGGACCTCCACACCTGTGGAGAGCCCAACTACTCCAGGCTTGGTTTGGTGACAATGTTCCGCAAGAGGAAATCTCCATTGACCTGGTTGTACCGTCCCCCCCACGAAATTGGCATGAGACCCACCTGCTGTTCGATGTGATTTTGGCACAAGGTGTTGCTTCAGGACGCAAATCATGTCTTGTTACGATTTCACCCACCTTCCAGCATCCAGCCATTCACATGTACTCCACAGCAGTATCCTTTGCGCAGGTTATCAGTGGACAAGATGTTGTGACCGACTCTGATATTCAAGACTTGTGCAATTTGCATGACTGCTTGATTTTTCAGGACCAAGTGTTTCTGCCCATTGATTTTACCCGCAATTTTCCTGTCCAGCCTGGAGCCGGATTTGTGGTCTACGTAAACACGAGGCAGGACACCGCAGCCACTGCAATTGAGCAGCCTACCGAAGTTTTGGATCCTGCCCCTGAACCGGATCAACCTGATGCTGAAATGACCGACCAGGTGCAACAAGGCAGTGCTGCCTCCACTCAGCACTCCCCTGCTGTCACTGCTAGTCGAGGGTTAGATGTTACACCTCGACGTCGCATCACGTTGTATCGTCTCAATCGTGTCCCAGTCGTCGCTTGGGTTCGTCTCTCGAGATTCTCAATGCTGCTTCAGGACATTTTGGAGATCATGGCCATCCCACCCGATGAGTTAGTTGCGGTTCATCGCATTCATGCCAAGCCGGTAGGAGAGCCCAAACATGAAACCAGTTTCATTGTGCAGCATCAGGGAGATGTCCAACCGGGATCGGCGGATCAATTAATCCTGTTGGATGTTGCGTTCCATCAGCATGGCTCGGCTACGTACCCAATCGCGCCTGTTCATTTTGACCGTCGAGTGTTGCGTATCCCTTCTGTTGCCACCAGGCTTGGTTTGCTTGAGCTTGCCAGGGTTGCACAATATTGCGAGTTTCGTCATCATGCCTGTATCGTCATGATTGATCACGTTATTTGGCAGTCACAACATGCTGGAGTGCGTTTCCTGCCGCATGGTACGTACGGTCGGATTCATGTACCCCCACCACAAGTTGCAGGAGCTGAGACATGCCGAGCTGTCTCTTTGGTCGAGACGATTGGAGATCCTCAGCCGCCAACCTTTGAACAGGTATATCCTCTTCTGCCTACCCATACCTCATCCAATATGCGTGCAGAAGATTATGATGAGCCCCCGCCACAGGACTGCCTTGGTGACGCCATTTGCAATGCCTCGGGCTCTGTTCATCAGCACCGTATTGATGATGCTCACCATGCACAACCGCCAAGTTTCGAGGCTTCCACCCCGGCGCAAGCTGCACCAGTGTTTCCCAATGCACCCCATTGGCATGACTTTGAACTCAGCCTGCGCATTTTGTTTGAGGACCACAGCCATGTTGAGTTGCCGGAAGAAGGTCCTGTCTTGCATGTCATCACCTGGTTTGTACATCATGACAGATCGCCGTCATGCCTTGTTGGTAGGTTCATCCGTCTATCCAACCGACCGTGGGAGTGGCTTCAGCAGCTTTGTATGCCCTGGTTACCTATGTTGCAGCCGTTTACGGATCTTGATTTCCATATTGTGCGCCCGACACCTGTCTCCCATATTCCAGGTCAGCAAGCTGTCCATGTGATTTTGGAACAGGGCATTCAGATTGCACGTCGTGTCGCTCTGTTCTCGGTTTTGTTTCATGGTATCCATGGTGATCTCACGCACCGTAGAGCCCAGTCCGTCCCAACTCATCTGTCCCGTGAAGTGATTGAGCGCATTCTTAACATTGGGGAATTGTGCCGTCAACGACGTTGCACGGCATGGGCAGGTCGCATGCAATTTCATCGATCGCGTCTGGAACAGATTTCACAAGGCCTTGGAATTTCCTTCACGGTCACGCCCTTTCGTAATCGTTTTGCGCAGGTTGATGATGACGGCTTTCCTATTCCCGACACTGCGTCTTCCTCGCATATTCCTGCCAGGATGTCCTTTCGGCCAGAGGATGCTTCTTTGTATCCGAATGCGTGTTGGGCTGCTAATGACGTAGGTCCCTGCATTGAACATGCCCCTTCCAGACTGGTGCCAGAGCTTCGAGTCATTTGGGAAAGGTATTTAGTTACCGCCACTGCTCGACCGTTTCGTTTCTACGTTGAAACATGGTACTGTGACCATGATAGATTTCCTCGCACTGATCGTGGTCGTGAAGTTCAACTTCCACCTGACCAAGACTCGTGGCGGGATGCCCTACTGACCAAGTGGCAAGATCTCATCGACCCCAGTGCAGAGGTCTTTATATACGTGGTTAACCCTCAGCCGTTTGGTGGCCCCACGGACATCCTTGCGCATGTTATTCTGGCTCAGCATCAGCATCGTGGATTCATTTCATCATTGATCACCACAATTGCGCCCGGTGATGATCCATATGATCCTCCTCGTGTTGCCTTGAAGTTGCCTGCGGTAGTGGACAAAGGCCTGCTGTTGCAAGAGAGTGGACTACTTCATTTTTGCCCGCCGTTCATTCCATTGAACACTTGTGCAGCCTTTTATGGTGACCAACCGGTCTTGCAGGATGTCCTTCGGGATGCACAATCTGGTGATGGATTTCTGTGTGCCGTTGATCCGGCAGCCACTGTAGCAATTGGCACTGCTTCTTATGATCGCCACCCCAGCCATGTGCAATGGCTTTTTCAACACCTGGCCACACTTATTACTGCAGTTGTCACAGCTATCGATCGAGCGGTTGAAGCCCAAGCTGGTTGGGTCCAATCCAATGCATGTCTTGCCAATGAAATTTCAGCAGTCCAACTTGAGTGCATTGAACTCCAGCGGGAGCAAGAAGCCTGTGCAGGGACCACATTTGCTGCGGGTGACGACCCTGTCTGCCGTAGGATCAAGACATCGGAAGTCCCCTTTTCGCAGTCCACTTCTGTAAAGGCCCACAACTGTTTGCGTCTTTCTGATCATGCAGGCTGTTCTAGGGTTTTGTTGAGTCCAGAGTTTGAAGCCTGGCTTGGCAAATCTGTTCGTGCAGCTGTTGGCCCCCTGAGGGTTACAGTTTGGTTCTCGGATCATTTGCGCCCACATGACTGCCTTGGTTCAGCACTGGCCATGCTCGATGTTTCGGATGGTTCATGGCTTGAGGTCCTTACCCAACCATGGCTCTCTTGCATTGACAGGGGATCCAATCTCAAGGTTTTGCTTGTCCAGCCGCGAGGTCTGCCTCTTGGAGATGCGTCGGATGCACATGTCATGTTGTTGCAAAACCCTATTCCGGATCTTGCGTCTGTTTTGTTTGTGCTGCAGGATGTTGCCGTTGCCCCTCCTCGCATTAAGCTTAGTGTTGCGGTTGTGGCTGAACCCATCACACCAGCGACTCTCGCTTTCGCGTTGCATCAGCACCGGGGCTTAGGCGTTAGTGCCCTGGCTGGGGATTGCACCTTCACATGGGGTGCTGGGCCTGTCCCCCCTGTAGGTCCTCCGGGTGTGCACCATGCCGAATGTTTCGGAATTACCCTCAGTCATTCCGTAGACTCATGGGTTGGACTTACTGATACTCAGTTTGCTCACCTGCTCAAAGCCTCATTTTTGGCCCCAGAGCCAGTGCCTGAACCTCGCACTGGTAAGCCTGTGAGACTGTCTTTGCAAGCAGTTGTGCTTGTTGCGTCCGACAGACCATCGGCACGCCAGTTTGACGATGCACTGCCTACCATTTCCATGTTCGAACACCCGGATTGGAGAGCGCGCATTTTTGATCAACCACTGCCTCAGCTCTTGCCATTGCCAGAGGGTTTTACGATTCCCCCTGCCACGTATTGGGCCTTGGTTGACGACACCCCGTTAGACCCGGATCGTCCATCATGGGCGGAGCTGTACGTCGATGGGTCCACCAATGAGTTGTCCGCGGCATGGAGTGTTGTGGTTGTACGTACCGATGGTCATGCAAGCCACTTCGTCGGCACCCTCTTTGGTAGAGTCGAATTGGCAGTCGAACAGGACACCTGGATTGGAGCACAAACGATTGACAATATTTCTGCTGAGTTCACGGCATTTGCCATTGCCTTGGACCTCGCTTGCCGCATGGTACCAGTTTGCTCTGTAGTTCGGCCAGACTTGCAGCTCAGTGCCCTACTTGCTGCTCAGCAATGCGTCACGGACTCCAATCCTCGTTTGGCTCAGCTAATTTCTATCCTTGCCGCATGTTTGCCTCCAGACGCATCAGTCCATGAAGTCCGTGGGCATTCGGCCCATCCGTGGAATGATCTTGCAGATGCCATGGCACGTTGGGCACTTCGTCACGAACCGGGTGTTGTGCATGCAGTTGACGTTCTGCACAATCTTGTTGCTGCGGCTGGTGACCTGCACTGGTCATGGGTACAGGGTGGTCCGGAGTCTTTGTTTCAGGTTTTGCCTCCGATTGTGGACCAGCAGGTCTGCCAGTTCCCGCTCTCTTTACGCAAGGTCAACCGTGACTCCGAAGTCTTGCAACCCTCTGTAGACCCCTGCAGATGTGAGCTTAAGGTCATCTCTCTCAATGTTCTGGCACTCGACTCACTTACCCAGCAGGTTCACATTGGTAGGCAACGAGGCCAACGAACTGCACGTCTTGACCTGCTATGGCACCAAGAGCAAGCGCACATCATTGGACTTCAAGAAGCCAGAACTCTTCCTGGTAGACATGTGACTGACCATTTTCTCATTTTCGCTTCTGGCTTTGAAGACTCTTCAGCCCCGAGATTCGGTTGTGAGATTTGGTTACACCGTACTCGACCGTTTGTGGTTCTCCCGGATGGGTCCCATGTTTGCGCTCAGGACTTCAAGTTTGCAGTTGTTCACGCTGACCCTCGTAGATTACTCTTACGTGCTGACCATCCCTCATGCTCATTCACTGTCTCAGTTTTGCATGTCCCTTGCCTAGGAAAGACCAAAGGTAACGGTCATCGTCCCATTGACGATATTGAGAACTGGTGGCAGGAAACTTCTCGCATTTTTGATGGTTGTGCACCCACAACTTACCATTGGGTTTGTATCGATGCAAATGCACCGTTGGCTTCGCAAGCGACTCCCTGCTTTGATCTTGCTCATGCTGAACCTACTAATCCACAGGGTACGTTGTTTGAGGATTTCCTTCTGAGGCACAGTTTGGCTGTTCCTGCCACTTTTTCACACTTGCATTCAGGTGACTCATGGACATGGACACACTCTTCCGGGGCTCGCTGCCGGCGGGACTACGTGCTGGTTCCTGTGTCACTTTTGCCTTGTGTGCAGGACTCTTTTACTGTGGCTTCCTATGATGGTTCGTTCTGCCATGAAGATCACATCCCGACCGGAGTCCATTTCGCTGCGTATCTGCCGTCAGCCACATCCAAGAGGCGGTTGCTTTGGGACGAAATGGCTTTCTTGGATCCTAGTAACATTGCCCAGTTTCAGGATGCTCTGAGAACATTGCCATTGCCTACATGGGATGTCAAGGTGACCGACCATTGCCACATCTTTGAAGATCAAGTAGTGCAGCTAGGTCAACAGTTTTTTGGTAAGAAGACCAGCAAGCGTGCACGTCCTCAGCTTACTGCCGCCACGGTTCAGTTGATTGCTTTCAAGCGCCATTTGCTGGATGTTGGACGAGCCTGGAATCTTATGACTGACTCAGAGTTCAAACAAGAACTGAAGCAAGTTGAAAAGGTTGTTCGTACCGCCGTCCATTCGGACCTTGCCAATTTTTATGATCAACTGCTTGTTCGTCTCCAGCATGCTGATCAAGCTGCAGATGCGAAGCAATTGTACCGCATTCTTGACCGACTTGGGAGCAAGAAGGCCAAGCAAGGCGGTCCCCGCCCTTTGCCCATGTTGAAGGGGCTCAACGGCGCAAGTCTGCAGTCTTTTCAACAACAGCAGCAGGTATGGCTTAAGCAATTTGCCGAAGTAGAAGCGGGAGTCCCTTTGACATGGACTGCTCTATATGATCTTTGCCGACCGGGAATTTCCAGAGTTGATTTTGAGCTTGACCCTCAAGCCTTTGTCTCTCCGTGGCAACTGATGCAGGCCATCCGTAAACTGCGTCGAGGTAAGGCATGTGGTCCCAACGGCATGCCTCCGGATTTGCTGAAAGCAGGTGGATCCACCTTTGCCATGCAACTCTCATGCCTGACGAACAAGGTCATCGCACATGTGCATGAGCCAACCTCTTGGCGCGGGGGTAAGTTGATCCCTTTGTATAAGGGTAAAGGAAGTCCGCATGAGCCTACTTCCTTTCGCTCAATCTTTATCTCTGATTTTACAGCCAAGGTTTATCATGCCTGCCTGCGTAAACCTTTAGAGCAGAATTGGTCGGCAGGGTTGCATTCCATGCAATTCGGCGGCAGAGCGGGATGCGGTGTTGACCTGCCGCATCATTTTCTCCAGATGCATCAGTGCTGGGCGCGCCACTTTAAAAAGCCTGCAGCGATTGTTTTCTTTGACATGAAAGCGGCCTTTTACTCCGTTCTGCGGCAAGCCCTCACCTCCTGTAAGGACACTTCCAATGCTTTTCAGTTTGCAATGCACCAGCTTGGGCTCAGCGATGCTGAGGTTGGAGACATCCTGCAGGCAGTAGCACATGAGAATGCGGTTGAGGGCGTCACCCAGCACGTTGAAAGACTTGTCCATGATACCATGTCAAGCACTTACTTCACAGTCGAGGGCATTGACTCGCCTGTTGCCACTCACAAAGGTACCAGACCCGGTGATCCGATTGGTGATCTCCTCTTTAACCTCACGATGAGTCAGAATCTGGCAGAAATGAAAGATCTAGTCATTCAATCTGATGTTGCAGAGTGGTTTGGTGATCCCTCTCAGTGTAGCGACTTTAGTAAGCCTGATGATCTCCCGTCCAAAGGGTTCGCAGATGTCTCATTTGTTGATGACTGTGCAGTTGCGATCCATGCCGAGGATCTGTCCCAACTGCAAACTATCGCTCAGCAAGTTGTCTCTGCAATGCATGTGGCAGCTCGGCGCAGAGGGTTACATCTGAACTTTGATGCAGGAAAAACTGAGATGCTGTGGCATGTGCAAGGCCGTGGCTCCAAACAACTCAAGCAACATTTGATGGCCACTCACCAAACAATCACATGGACCGCTCATGGAGTTGACTTTGCCTTAAGAGTTGTGCAGACGTATAAACACCTTGGAACATGGCTTCAAAGTGGGGGCTGTTTGCTCAAAGAAATCCAGACCCGTGCTCATGGAGCTAGGTCGTCCTGGGGCTCCCTCACCAGGCAGTTCTTTGCCAAAAAGTACGTCTCCACTCCCACTAAGGTAAAAGTTTTTCGTGCCCTTGCTGTTTCCCGTCACATGTTTAATGTCCACACGTGGAGTACCATTAAGCCTGCTGACCTTGACAAATGGGCCAATTCTATCCGACAGCCCTTGTGTTCGTTAGCCAAGACTGCTACCAAGGGCTTTCCTCCGCGCTTGTTTGATGTGGCTACGTTAGGAGGATTGATTGGTTTGGAGACTCCTCAGGACCGCCTACATGCTGCACGCTTGAGGTATTTCTCACGGCTCATTCGGCAGTGCCCGGGTTCCCTCTGGAGCCTCATTTGTCACACTCGACATCTTCCCGGCACATGGGGCGCTTTGCTTGCAGACTCTTTCACATGGTTTTGTGCCTTTTATGGGCCCGGCTGGAAGCTTGCACCAGATGCGCCGCTTGACCAGTGGGTGCTTGCAGTTCAGACAGATTTTGCCTGGAAAGGACGGATTAAATCTGCGCTGAGAAAGAGTTGCCGCTATCGTCAAGCTAAGGCCGAACATGCAGTGTGGCAAAAGGCTTTTGACCGTAGCTTCCATGATGACACAGGCCTTCCGGTCCACACCCTCGAAACCGATGACCCTAGATGGCAATGCGACCAATGTGATAAGTGGTTTGCTTCAAAAAAGGCCTTAGCCACCCACTCGCAACGGGTGCATGGTTACCGCAGATTGGTCCGTTTCTTTGCCTCAGGCGACACCTGTCCGGCTTGTTGTAAGCTTCATCATTGTCGCATGCGTCTATGCCAGCACCTTACCCACAGTACTGCTTGTATGGAAATTTTGCAGGCTTGTTTCTTGCCTATGGCCGATGCGGAAGTGGAGGCACTGGATCGCTTGGATGACAGTGTGACCGCAGAGCTCAAGAAACAGGGTTGGTGGCGTACAAAGGCTCTCCTTCCTGCCTGTCGAGCCTTTGGACCTATGCTGCCGCCTGCCAACAGTGACGCTGCCCGAGACCTCTATGCGCGTTGTGTTGCTCGCTCTCAACCTGCTGGACAAGCGTTCACTCATTTACAGGGTCGCATGGTGGCAAGCGATCCGGTTGCACCGGTACCACCTTCTCCCTGCCAGCAAAATGCCATCGGATTTGTCTTTCAGTCCGAACAAGGTACCCTTGATGGAGCAGGGCTTTTCCTCCGAGATGGGTTGCCTGCCTTGACTATGAGGATGAACTTGAGAACATTGGTTTTCGTACATTTCTTCAGCGGTTTCCGCCGACGGCATGATTTGCACGACATTCTGTCCCATCAAATCCTCCCTGATGGATTGCAGATCTTTGCATTATCGGTGGATATGTGCCTTCAGAAGGCAGCTGGGGATTTGGCTTCAGACGCGTCATTGGCTTTCTGGCGTAACCAAGTTCTTTGTGGCCGCATTTTCGGAGCAGGCGGTGGTCCGCCTTGCGAGACGTTTACGTCCGCAAGACTTTCTGAGGATGGTCCTCGGGCAGTTCGCTCGGCTGCCGACTTGACTGGTTTGCCGTATCTTTCGGCTCGTGAGTGGAGACAGGTTCTCATTGGAACACGTTTGGTCCAGTTCATTCTGGATATTTTGTTTTTGTTGGCACGCACTGGAGGGTGTGGATTTTGTGAACATCCACAGTTTCCAGTGTGGTGTGCTTCCAAAGCGCCGTGCAGCATTTGGTCTTTCGAAGCCACCAAGAAGATGCGACAATTGCAATGTGTATCCATTGTCTCCTTTGATCAGTGTGTGCTTCACGCACCGATTAAAAAACCAACCACTTTGCTTCTGGTTAGGCTATGGGATTTCAGAGCAACTGTTTTGGCTGCAGGCAGAGCTGGCAGATGCGCCCATGGTCGGAACGCGCACGAGAAGTTGATCGGTCGTGATTCCCAGGGCCAGTTTAGAACCGCGCGTGGCAAAGTGTATCCGCCCCATATGAACTGGGCGCTTGGGCATGCTATCAGGTGTTACGTTGAGAGGACATTTCCGAGTGCTGAGTCCCACTCCGTCACTGATATGCTGCCTGAGATTTTCCAGCGCTATGCAGAAGAGGATTTTGTTGCCTGTGACCAGGTCTAACCGGACTACCATGGCTAAGGCGATCGTACAGCACCTCTGCAGGCGCTTTGTTCACAGCGTTGCAAGACCGAGTGCACCATGCACAGTATCGCGAAAGTGAAAAGTAACCCACCAACCATTGACTTTCATATTTTTCCAGATGGTTATTGCACCACCAACCAGACCGAGGAGTTGGAGGTCTCCAGTCTGGGTTCCTTGGCCTGTAGCAGTCGTCACTTCCGCGCGCAGCTGTGCAACGAGGACGCCTGGCGTCAGGCGGATTTTTTTGGGCCAAGGGGAGGATGAATGGCTGATTGAAAAGGGCTGATTTGGGGATTTCGGAGCCTCATTTTTGCCATGTTTTTTTCTTCCATTGATGGTTGGTTTATGGTGATTTCTTATTGGATGTCGCCATTCTGAATCGGAATACGTATGTATGTATATATATATATATATTTGTATGTACACAAATAACTATACATAACATAAAGATAGTTATATGTATGTGTATATATGTATGTGCATATTCTCCTTCCGAGGATACCATTGGCTGTGGCATGTGACGACCATGGATCACCCAAAGCTTGGGCTGGTTCACCATCGGGAAAGTGACACCACCAATCAGCCCATATTAGAATAATCTCCAACATCCACTAGCCTAACACTTAAAGCATCCAGGTGAGAGTCAGTTCAGTGGTGAAACCTGCCCTAAGCGCGGCGAAGCGGCAGGCGTTATGTGCATTTGGTGCTGCCAATGTTCAGCAGCTTCGAGGCGCTTGTGAGTTTCTGTAGCACCGGAGGATTCATCCCTAGGTCGAAAATTCCATGAACTTCCCCCCCTGGTTGGTGGTGACTGGAACCATGGAATTTTATGACTTTCCATATATCGACGAACTCAAATTTTTTCAGAGGGGTAGGGCTCAACCAGCAACCAGCTCTTGTTTTTTTTCCCCAAGATTTATGGCATGTCCGACCCAAACAAATCGGTAACAGCAGGCATGTTGGCCCTCTCGGCCCCTCGCTGGCGGAGCCTACATGGTGGAGATAAACAACCACGCGCCAGAGAAGCTGGGGCCAAAACCGGATGGGAAGTTTGATCAAACACGGCAAACCTGTTGGTGATTTATGGTGATTAATGGTGATTAATGGTGATTAATGGTGATTAATGATGGTGATTAATGGTGATTAATGATGGTGATTAATGGTGATTAATGATGATTTCACTTACCCTCTGGTAAACGTTTACATAACGAACTGGAAAGATCCATCATGCTGTTAATGGATAAATTCCAACTATTTCGACTGGGCCATGGCTTCAATAGCTATATATGTTTGTTTACCAGAGGGTCTAAGCAGCAACATATGGGGTTAGCCATGAAAAATGGGGCTAAACCTAGTGGATGGGGCCCAATTAGCCGTGAAACATGGAACAACCATGGGGGTTTAGTAGGGTTTAACGAAAACAACATATGGGAAACAACCATCATGTCTCGTAAGTACTCATCTTGTGCCAAATGGGGGTATGCTACCTTAACATTTCTTTGGGTACGTTTCGAAACAAATCCAAGACTGGGAGGACTTGGGTGAAACGATTCATGATTCAGGGTGAAAGAGTTGTACAAACCACCATAAAAATATCCATAAAAATGAATCATATCCGTCATATCCATCAATTCCAATCGCCCAACCCTGGATAAACCAACATAACGGACATCCACTTTTTGCCATGGGAAAACCCAACCGTTTGTTGTGATGAATTTTCCACCACCAGCGCCCACCAGTTCTTTCTCAGTGAGGATCACCACATTGCCTTTGGGGCCTCGGCGGGGCTCATCATTTTCGGAGGCTGGAAGTCGTCCTGATTGGCCAAGGGACGAGTTCGTCCCAAGATTTGAGATGATGCCCAGTGACGAATGGAAATCTCCATATTTTTCAGGTGTCAATGTGGCAATGGAGTAGCAAAAATCCATGGTAAAAGTCCATGGTTTCCGGTTCAGATTTTCCCGTGATTTCACCCATCCATTGTGAAAAATGTGGCAGGAAACGACTTCACCCGGGGTCACATGATGTCAGACGCCTGGTTGCTGGATGTGAAGACTCACCAATGGCACCTGGTAGCCACTGAGGGCTGCAAAAGACCATCGCCAAGGTGAGGGTTCGTTCGGGTTGCGGCAACGGGACTTGAAAAAAAGGCCCGGTGTTCAGAAAAGAACTTGAAGAAATAACTCAACTTGATCTTTGGAACATGATTTGTATAACCCAACTAGATCTTTTCCATTCTTTTCCTGGAAAGTTTTTTTGTATACCCTCTGGTAATTTAACATAGCTATTGAAAATGACCATTTATAGTGGATTTTCCCATTAAAAATGGTGATTTTCCATAGTTATGTTAAATTACCAGAGGGTATACACAATTTGGCTGGTGGTTTGGAACATTGGAAATAGTCATCCCAACTGTCCAAAACATATTCTTCAGAGGGGTAGGGCTCAATCACCAACCAGTAATTGTTTTGATAAACCATATGATTCAAGATCATTAACCATTAATAATAACATATAACCATATAATAACCATTAATAATAACATATAATAACCATTAATATTAACCATATATTAACCATTACAAACCATATAATAACCATATATTAACCTTATATTAACAGTATATTAACTATATAAATCATCCCCAGGTTTATCGCTTGATCTCCCCCACAGGCAGGGATGACCTACCTGGGCTCAGTGACTTGGCCCAGGACCTTCCTTGCCGACGGCGGCGGTGGAGGGATCCTCCGGGACCAGAAGACGCAGCGCGAGTGGATGGTGATCTACGGCGGCCTGCGAGGCGGGTTGGGAACGGAGGTGAATCATAGGAAAAGTGGGTGGACAATGGTGGACACACCATGATTATTGATATACATATATATATATATA